>Ga0265299_10005509_pt1 | contig 11731 bp, 8 predicted proteins | sample AusTroGonzalo_MG_4_FD_193485 | JGI IMG/M metagenome (GOLD analysis project Ga0265299, IMG submission 193485) | Bovine rumen microbial communities from tropical cattle in Woodstock, Queensland, Australia - Gonzalo_02 | ecosystem: Host-associated > Mammals > Digestive system > Stomach > Rumen ...
ATGAAGCGAGTTGTAAACAAACTTAAAAGGTTAGTGCCTCGCGGCAATAGGAACAACTTTTGCTTCAGTATAGCGGAGGGTGCGAGACTCGAACTCGCGGACCCTTGCGGGCCTCCTGTTTTCAAGACAGGTGCAGTAGCCGCTGTGCCAACCCTCCATACAGGTTTCGAGCAGTTTTACAACTCTTTTGCTCAGGTTGTTCAAGAGCACCGTAGGAGATTCGAACTCCCGCTTTCGGTTTGGAGGACCGACGTGCTAGCCGCTAACACTAACGATGCATAAAGGACGGCTTCTAAAACTGGGCGGAAGCCTAGCAGCTCAGTTGAAGGAATATGATCCAAACTTTTTCGGAGTCTTAAGGTTTGACTGCCAACCTTGTGGACACGGCGGGACTCGAACCCGATAGACCTGAGTGCAAATCAGGCGCCTTACCAATTAGGCTACCGGCCCATATGTTTTCTTGCTCTTGTTTGCACACGACACAAGAACTCACGAAGTGGACAAAATCCGATTTTCTTCGATAACTGAGCGACCCTTAAGCGCATCTCTGTCGCAAGAAAACTTATAGAGACCAGTAGAGGAATCGAACCTCTGCATAGCGGTTTTGCAGACCGCCGCCTTACCACTTGGCAAACTGGCCATTAAGATTTAGATTAGAAGGAATTGCACCTTCTCGGGCCTTATAATAGCGGATTTACCCGAAGCACCGCCCAGACCTGCAACTCGCAATCTAAAGGAACAGAAGGTCTTTAAGATACGCCTTAAGTCCCAAAATTGACTCAACAGATGTCTTGGAGCTCTGTCACTCTCAAAAGTTTATTCAACCTTATCAACCGTCTGTGCCACTTAATGGCCTTCGTTGTTGTCAATTACAATAATAATATAAAAAGTTCTTTTCGAAAGTTTAAAAAACTTTTTATTTTTTAGCATTATTTATTGCTCTTTCAATGGAATCTTTTTTCATTCCATTTTTCTTTGCTGTTTCCAACAAAGAACGGAGCTTGGCATTATAAGTAGCATCGCTGCCGCCTACTTTTGCCGCTGCAGTTATCTCTTTACTCAATTTTGAATAAAGAGCCGATTTCTTAGCATCGTTCTTTTGTTTCGATGCTCCTACATTCTTTGAATGTGAATGTCCTGACATTTTATCTCTCCTCGAGTTGTCAGGAGGAAAAGCCCAACAACTCTTATTTTATAAAGACTCGTTTAGGTTTTTCTTTCATCATATTCAATTCTCCTTTCTTAGGGTGCCCAACGGGATTTGAACCCGTCCCTGAAGATCCACAATCTTCCGTGCTAACCGCTAACACTATGGGTACAGTCGGCTCGGTGGGACTTGAACCCACACTCCCTTACGGGAACAGCCACCTCAAGGCTGCGCGTCTACCAATTCCGCCACGAACCGAAAATATTGTGAAGGAAGGAATCGAACCTTCAAGGCCATTCACCCTCGCGGAAAACAGAGGGCCGCTTTACCATTTGCGTACTTCACAAAGTCGGCGAGATGGGAGTCGAACCCATACGCCCTTTCGGGCTGGGGATTTTAAGTCCCCTGCGTCTACCAATTCCGCCACTCACCGTAAAAACAAAAAAGCAACTCTTTCGAGTTGCTTGGGACTTAAAAACAGTTTTTTATTTTAATCTTCAACTGTTCTTCCCAAGCTCTCCTTTTAAATGTTTTGCAAAGAGGGCAGAGCCTAATGACACACCGCTTCCACACAAGCCAGAAAGCTTAATAAATGAGAAAGATTTTGCTATCATTTTCACACTCTTTGTAAAATTCATTTAAATATCCTTATTGTTTATTTAGTGGACCTACAGAGAATTGAACTCTGATCTCAGGCTTGCAAAGCCCACGTAATAGCCATTATACCATAAGCCCATATATTTGTCGCGGAATGTAAACTTAATTCTTATGAAGAAAAATAGGAACATTCTTTGCAACGTTTTATTTTATATTTAGTATATTAACAGAAAATGTAAGAACACTTTCTGAAAACTTCAAAATTAGTTGAAGGCCGACTTACAAATTGCGCACAGGATGTGGTGTCGCACCACCGAGGATGCAATTCCCTCAGTCAGACCCGCCTGGGCCACTGCACTTTCTGAAAGTGCTAAACTCCATCTTCAACTATGTAAAATATATTAACAGCTCTCGCTGCAATATTCAAAAATAAAATTGAACAAAGGGTGGACTTACAAACTGCCGCCTAAGTTCTGTGCTCGGGATTCGAACCCGAATCTTCGCCGTAGAGGGGCGACGTGCTATCCATTACACCAACACAATCAATGTTCAATTTTATATTTCCACCGCAAGGACTCGAACCCTGAACAAAAGAACCAGAATCTCCCGTGTTACCAATTACACCACGGTGGAGTAAATTATTTTAATTAGCACCGAGGGTGACGAATCGAACTCACTCTCACTCAGCTGCGGCAACAGTATGAGCTTGTCCTTACAACCATTTTTCACTAATCTCTTGGAATTGCCGTTCCTCAATTTCGCTAGTAAGCCTCGGCAAATATTTTCCCCGACAGGATTCGAACCCGTCCGAACGGTACCAAAAACCGTTGCCCTACCTACTAGGCTACGGGGAAGTAAAAAAGAGTTTGATTTATTCGGTCCGTTTTATCCGACTTTCACCCCGAGCTTACCTGCAGGACGCCCGAGTCCAACTGGGAGGGTTATAGAAGCTACTTGAGTGCACCGTTCACTTCAGCATTATCTACGCCCAAACTCTTTATCAGGGGAGGCAGGATTCGAACCTGCAAAATGGCGGTTTTGGAGACCGCTGCTGTAGCCATTGTAGCCACTCCCCTATTATATTATAAATCTTTTGCAATATTTTTCAATTGCGAAAGTTTATCAGCATATCGCCATTCACCGTGAAGAAACGCTGCTTTCAACATTTGAAATCTTGCTTCGTCATCTTTCGGTAAATCAAACCATTTGCCGCCCATTACCCACTGTAAAAGCTCAGCTTTCTCAATGGCATTTGTATAACCAAATGTACTAAAAACATAGTTCATTTCGTTTTCATTTTCTGCTGCCTTCATAGCGGCAATTGTTATTCTTCTAAGTCCATCCATCGTAATAAAAATATTAACAATACAGTTTGCCACAGGACTTACATTTTGCCAAATAATTTCAAGGAATGATGATCTATTCTTCCTGTACCTTATAGGCGCCTGCCGTGTTATTGACAATAACACTTTCAGGTCTTAAACAGTTAGTTCAATCGTAACCTTCGCGAATCTGACAGCAGAGAGCTCGGTTTTCCAATAATGATACCCTTATCTAAGAATGTCAACCCGCTAAATTGCTTATAGGCACTTATATTGTTTTTTTATAAATTGGGTGGGGCTCGAACCCACATCTTTCGGCTTTCACGGCCGCTGCTCTACCATTTAGGCTACCAATCTTTACCAGAGACCGACTTACAAACGCGTTGACTCTAAAAGCATCGTCGTTATCCGGAATTGACTTTGCTTTGCGCCTAGAGGGACTCGAACCCCCAATCTTTCGGTTCGTAGCCGAATGTCTTAATCCATTGGACTATAGGCGCGTTTAATGCCCGATGCTCTAGTAGCTTTAAGGGCGCTCGTATTGCACACACCCACTCTCAAGGTCTTTGGCTGATATTGAAATCAGTTGAAGATTTCGTTTCTCCTCAACACCGTCACTGGTGAGTACGCCTCTGCCTCGGCCGACATACTTGGCGCAACCCTTGCCTTGGTAGTACAAACAGGAAGCGGAGTCCCCACTTCACCTGCAGCTTATTCAGCTTTCCTACTTAAGTTTGCCTTTGTTCTTAGCGGTGACCCTAATTCAACTAGAATTTTCATCAATCGCCTCCACCTAGGTCGGCACATACCCTCTGTGTTCCGCTCTTAACGGTGTACCACATATAGTCCCATCGGGGCTCGAACCCGAATCTTAGCCTTGAGAGGGCCACGAACTGGACCAGTTGTTCTATGGGACCGAAAAAAAAGCAAAGCTTACTTTCAACTTTTAGGTTTAACTCTTGACTATAAAACCAGTTTTCTTTAACGTACCTCGCGAGGGTCCTTCTGTCTTATGCCCAGTTCAATCTTGTTGCAAACTGGAGACTGCCGTAAAGACACAAGTCGTGAGTCATTCTTAGGCGTATAGATCTTTTCAGCCAAAACCTTCTCACTTCCTAGGCGTTATTATTTCAGCTTTGCGTAATCCTCACTCCCGACTTGACTCGTTGAAGTGAGGCCAACAATGTTTAACGGGCATCGGTATTGTCTCTGACACTTTTCACAAATCCGTTGTGTTGAGCAGACTGGGTACACTGCTTAACCAACCCCGTAACCCTTTAATTCTCCACCGCGACTTATGAATGCACGGCTGATTGCCGACCGAGTCGGCTACTGTAGTTGTTGATACGATCTCATACAGCTTTTCAAAAACCTTCCCATTCTTCTGTCCACCGTTAGTGCTTCGGTACCATTATTTCAGGTCTGTCTTCACAGGTGTTGAGCAACACATTGGTAAAATTTGCAAGAGGAACTTCCTCTTAAGCAACAAGCCGTTATCAAGCTGTTATGTTGAACATTTAAGTTGTTGCAGATGTTCAACTCCGATGCGACTTTCCAAGATGGGGTACCACGAACTCCCCGTCACACGGTCTAGAATGCCGCTGCTCTACCACTGGGTTTTGAGCTGCTCTTGGATTCGACTGGAAATGAAGCTCTCTTATTTACGTATTAGACTTACATACACCATTGCTGGGAAAGCATCGCTATTCACTTCAAATCTCATTGCTTCTATACCTTCAAACTTGCTTGCTGTCCGCTTTGCACGGATAACTAAACGCAATAGGTCCTTCCAATCATATTCACGCAAACGATTGTTTCCTGCGGGTGTTTAGAACTTTTCCTTGTTCGCGTGAGTGGCATTTTTCGTCCCCACTCGGACTTTGGCCGTGGAGGGAGTCGAACCCCCAACATACAGCTTAGAAGGCTGTTGTTCTAATCCATTGAACTACACGGTCATAAAATCGTTTGCCATTTTGTGTAAAATTCCAAACGCCGCGTATGGTGCGATCCAACCTCATATACGACTTACTGATGCGCGAGGGAGCCCTCTACCCTTGAAAAGCATAAAACTGCGATTGCAAAAAATCTCGAGCTTTCTTACAAAAGCCAGAAGTACTGAGGACTAATCCTGTGACAGGGCCTCACCCTTCCTTTTAATCAAAATCCCACCACATACCTTGTGGTCTGAATTCAGTTTTCAGAAAATATCTTTCAATCTCTTCGTCAGACGCTTCGATTGAAATCTTTTTCAATTCAATTTTGAACTTATGCTTTGCCTGTCGGTATTGCCACCTATAAGACATTCGCATACCTTTTCTTACATTACCCCAATCTAAAGCAGTTGAGGATGACCATTTGATACCACGAGTTCCGTGGTCTTGTTTTTTAGGTTGTGCTCTATACATAACCTAATGGTAAGAACATTTCATACGGCAGTGGCAGGATTCGAACCTGCATACCCCGCGGGTTAGGCGGGCTCCCACGTACAATGTGGGCGAGGGTCCATTGAATTTCGACTTACAGATTGCGGACCCAATCTTTTTCCTCTACACCACCAAAAATTGTAAGTCGTATTGCGGGAGAGGGACTCGAACCCCCGACCTCGAGCTTATGAGGCTCGCAAGCTACCACTGCTCTATCCCGCTATAAATACAATGCTTGAAGGAATTGAACCTTCCTGTTATCAATATTAACATTTAATATTGAATAACGTCCCAAGACAAGCATTTACCAACCGTGCTTCTCGTTAACCCAATAGGGCTTTTGCATTATAATTTACGCCTATTGTTATAAGAGCTAACTTGCTTCGACTTACAAACTGCGTTCGCAATGAAGCACAGCACTTTGGACTTTCTCTTAAATAGATTATACGGTGTTATTCGCATATAATTTATTTGCTGCATTGCAGGCATCGTCCTCAGCGTGCAATGGATTAGTTCTTACGGGATTCGAACCCATTCCTCCAGCTTGAAAGGCTAGCGACTCAACCAATTTGTCCTAAGAACCATAAAATATAAAAGAAACCGCGAAAAACTTTTACCAAGCGTTACACTTTTCCTACTTGCACAAGGATACTCTCACGCTCTTTTGGCTTGTTGTAATAAACAACTTACCTTTTAACCCATTACAAGTTCCTGGGCTCGATTTTTTGTAGCGGGACTAACGAGACTCGAACTCGTGACCTCCTGCGTGACAGGCAGGCGTGCTAACCAACTGCACCATAGCCCCATAAAAATTTCCCTATCAGGCATCCTCAAATCGGCTCGCGATTGCCAATCAGTCAGTGTCTCTCGGCGGAATTTCGTTTTGAAAGTTCAGCGCTAAACTAACAATCCTACTTTACCTCGGTTGGCCAACTCTGCCACCCTACGGCAGCGGTCGAAACCTAAAAAGTTTAGCTGTAGGAGAGATTCGAACTCCCGTGGGCTTTTACACCTCCGGATTACAAATCCGGCGCAATCAACCGCTATGCGACTACAGCATAAAAAGGCGTGTTGTAAAAACTCTGCTCTCCCAGTTGAGCTACATCCTGCACGCAGGCAAGAAGGTGGGACTCGAACCCACAACCCAAGTACCGAAAGTATAGGAACAACATATGCCTAGAGCTGCCTGTAGGAATTGAACCCACAACCCCGAGATTACAAATCACGTGCTCTACCAATTGAGCTAAGACAGCATAAAAACGCGGAATGTAAAAACAAACCCAAATTGTAAAAATAGGAACATTCTTTGCGTTATTTCCTAATCTGAAAAAGGCGCTGCACACTTCGTCAGTTCGTTCCACTATAATTACAAGCAACTCTCGTGGTGCAGTGACCTGCTTCGTATATAGTGTCATTTTTCACTATGGGTGAGATAGGAATCGAACCTACACAGCCTGAGGCGGGAGATTTACAGTCTCCGGAGCTCACCACCTGCTCGACTCACCCAGAAAAAAGTTGTTTAGTCTTTCATTTCAAATACTTGCAAAACTTCAGTTCGAGACTTAATGCTCAGCCCTTATAAAATCTTTCTCCACTATATTGTGCTTGTTCCCTGCAAGCCTCACAGGGCAATATAGCTGCCAAGACTAGCGGGACTGGCGGGACTTGAACCCGCGACCTTCGCGCTGACAACGCGTCGAGCTAACCAACTGCTCCACAGCCCCATAAGAAAGAAGTAAACTATGTTGGGAACGATCCAACACCTCGGGTACCCATAACGGATGCGTGCTACCCTATTACACCAATAGCCAATACCTTTGCAATTCTGATTATGGCTTTTCATCTCTACTCGTTTTTAGTCGACCTATTACACTTTCGATATGCAAAAGTTTTTCTTCTTATAGTCAGGATGAGAGGAATTGAACCTCCGACCTCATCGTCCCAGGCGACGCGCTCTAACCTGCTGAGCTACATCCTGATAATGCAAGTGGGCGACCAACCCTTCAAAAGGGACTTGCTGCTCCTCTGAGTTCTTCTCGTAAACTCTATAACGAGTTGCTTTCGACCGCGAATTCGAAAGACTTGTTATCTCTACGCATCTTGTTTTATCCACTAGATGTAAACTCAGGAGATACGCCCCCAGCGCACATATTTTCAGGTCATAGGCTTATGTGGTAATACCTTTCGGGGTGTGCAGGACTCGAACCTGCGACCCTCTGATTAACGGTCAGACGCTCTAACCATCTGAGCTAACACCCCATAAAATTGAAAGTTGAGTACTGCGAAGGTTGCCGTTATCTATCGTCATCCGCTATTGTCGTTTCCTATCGTTGCAGATTATTGTCGTGGCGATTATCGGTTTCTTCAACTTTCGAGTCGGCGTCGGTGGAATTGAACCACCCTGAACCAACTACCCTTTCAACACCTTATCAGAGTGAGGGGATACACGCCGAAATAAATACCTTCCCTTTGTTGTCAAAGAACTCAAGTAAGTGGATCTTACGAGACTCGAACTCGTATTCCCAGCCTTTCCACTGTGGGCTTTAAGCTGGAGCCTTCCTATTGACTGAAAGACCCATAAGATAAGTTGCTCAAGGATTCGAACCTTTTCTCCGCTCGAATGCGGTGTCCTTGCCTTTAGACGATTACAACTTTTCAACTTTTTTCGAAAGCTGCAAAATCAACCCGCAAGTAAGTTTATCGCGACCGTCCTTACTCAACTTTCGCAACCAACTTTTCGTCACCTTATTCTTAAAAGGGCAGGCCACCCAGAAAAATTGATTGTTCTACCTCAGTTCGGTATGCCCTCATTCGTTCACTTACTAAACGTTACCTCAGTTACTTGAACTACCTCACCCGATGTCTTTTGGGTTTTATAGAGGCGTCGGGACTCGAACCCGAATCTCAGCCTTGAAAGGGCCACGAACTGAACCAGTTGTTCTACGTCTCCAAAAAATACGGTTTTCAAGTTTTTCGTCTGTATTAAAACCGCAAAAAACGGACTAGCTCAACTCCTGCAGGCAAGTTAGCTTTTTGTTGCTGAAGGACTTATTGAACGCCTTCAGCGTTTGTTCGTAGTTCCGACTTTACGATTGGGATAACTGCCGTTTCTGCCGCAATGGCTCAGGCTCGCGTCCCAGTTTTCAACTTCCAAGAAGCGGGTTAGTTTTCGTGCAGTGAACAACTCTGCCTTATTGTTCTCCTTGGCCCCCAACCACAACCTTTGCTGTGGTCCTTTTTGTTGCGGCGGAAGTCTTTTTGTAAGGTAACCGCCTACTCTTTCCACCGACTTAATTCGGCGGAGCAGTTGATTTATTCAACTTTGTCCTTCCTTTGAACTGTATTTGCAATTTGTTTTCAAATTACAATAATAATATAAAAACTGTTCAACGGAAGTTTAAAAAACTTTCATTTTTTTTGATTTTTTGTAAAATTGCCCAAAAATCAAAAAAGGCAACCTTTTCATCGGTTGCCTAAGTCTAAAAGCTAAAAAACTTTTTACCTAGGCAGCCCCACATCATAATCGTATTCTCTAGGGTTAATGATGTTAGTCCAAATAGTTGTATTTGGATTGTTGCGAGTAATTTGTTCCTGTTCGTAAACTCTTGATAACATCATTTGTTTTCTTATTCCTTATGAAAATATATTAACAGCAATTTTAGTTTTGCTGTAATATTTAGTTAGTATATCTTACAAAAATGTAAGAGAAGTTCTCACCAGTTTTAACTTTTTCAAACTACAGCCCCGCTACCTACATTTGATTTTTGTAAGCCATTCGAGTAGCATCACTGCTGCGAGGTTGCTGGGACTTTCACCCAGAATAATGTTTATCGAACTTCGTAATTTTATATTAACACTTTTTAGTTTTCTGCAATCTCTGCTAAAGGTATACTAACATTAAGTATACTTTCAAGCTTATTTTTTATTTCAATAAATTCTTCATTATGACCATTTACTTCATACCAGTCAATTGCATTGTAAATCTTATCATAATTTTTTGCAAACCATTTCCAAAGACTTGCATTTTTATTATTGATGTCATCTGCTTTTGCGTCTTCAAAGTCTTCAAGAAGATCATCAATTTTATCAACTGTATTTTCTGCTGCTTCAGTGTTTGTCCAAACTCTTTGAAGTATACTGAACAAAGCAGCAAGTTTCGTAATCATTTGATAAAGTTCACTACCAAGCTCAACACAGTTATAAGCTTCATTGAGGTCTGCGCCTGTAAGTATCTTTTCACCGTTTGTTCTTTCTATTGCGTGACATATCTCGTGCGCAATTATAGACTTAAGATTTGCAACTCTTACCTTATTGCTTATTGTAATTGTTCTATCTGACGCATCGTATTTTCCTAATGCGCCATTAAAATCATATGATACAACATTTAACTTAATATCACCTAAGTTGATATTATTGTCTATAAGAACATCACAAATATTTTCAAAACACTGTTGTGCATCTTCTTGTTTAATCATATTGAACTCCTATTTATTTGCAACAATTACTTTTAAGTTTGGAAGACGTAAAGATCTTGCATAAGCAACATTCTTCATATCGTCATCAACAAATGCAACTTCGTCATATATCTTACAAAGTCTTTTCAAAACATTTGCTTTCTTTTCAGCATCAGTTGCGCCTTCGTAAATATGAACTGCATCGTTGATTGCAGAACAACAGTCTCTCTTGATGTAATTATCAATATTCTTAAAAGTGCCGTTGTCATTAAACTTCAAGAATTGACGGAGTGTTCTGAAAATAACCTCTTCCTGTGAACGGGCTGTCAAGAAAGCAAGGTCCCAACCTGCCGCAAGGTGAGCATCCATTAATCTTAAGTTTCTGATAATAGGTGTACCCTGCATAATTGACTTTTCAACTTTTTCAGGATCAGCGAATTCTCTATAATCAAATGAAACGCCTTTTGCTGCTCTTTCTTCTTTTGAAAGTGAAGCATCTGGGTCTTTTGCAAACTCTTCAGTATTCAATCTAACTTCTGAACCATCAGGAAGTGTTTTCCAAATACCGATAACTTTTGGGTCAGCCTTGATAATTGTATCATCAATGTCGAGAACAAGTAAACACTTATTTCCGTGATTAAGTATTCTTTCGAACATCTTAAGCTTTGCTTCCCTTTTACGGTATCTTTCAATTGGGAAGTCTTGTACTTTATTTTGATTTTCAGGTGATGTCACAGCAACCTTCCTATGGTACTTTCCTGCAACTACAGGTCTTTCATAATAGCCTGAATTGAAACGGTTTTCTTCATCCCATTCTTCAAAGTCAGGTACTTCTTTTCCCTTTTCAGCATCATAATGTTTGCCTACTACTTTTTTCATATGTCTTATTGGTAATTTATCGTTAGTGTCTCTTACACCTTTATTTGGCATCAATGCAGCAACAACTGAAGGAGGAACTGGAACAGCTTTTGTCTTTACATAATAGACAGTTTCTGCGCCGTCAGATACTTCTCCCCAAAAGTGTCTGTCACCTTGTTCGATGTCTTCTCGAGCAATTGTATATAAAGCCTCTTTTCCTGCACTTGTTGCTTTCCAAGAGTTTGAATCTTTATCAAAAACTGTTTGTGCGCCAATCAATGAAAGTTTTCTGCCGCCTCTGTTCAAATTATAAACAGCACAAGCTTCAAGTTCTCCATCGTGTTTAACACATTTAATAAGAGCATTTGATTTTTCGCAATCTGCAATAAAATCATTTATGTTTGAGAAACCGCCTGGGCCGCCTGGGAGATAAGCATAAGCTCTATCAAGCAATTCCCATACATCTTTAATGTTGTCGGCGATTAAGCGTTCTTGCTTTGGGTTGTCAGAATTGAACCACATATTGATGAATCTTTCCTGCAAACGAGTTGATTCATACATATGCCCAGGGTCGAAGCCTTTCCAAGTTATTTCAAGATATTGCCAAGCTTGTGATATTGCATCCTGAAGTTGATGCATATCTTTTGCAATCTCGTGTGTTCCGTGAATTGTAAAAATGTTCTTGCCATAGCCGTTTCTGAATAATGTATCAAACAAATCTTTGTAAGAAAAGTATTCATCGTTATCTGAGAAAATACCAATCTTGCTTGATTTTGTTTCATTATCGAAATCTGACCAATTGTCTGCAATTGCATCCCATTCTTTGAAACATTTTTCTTCGTTATAAACTTCTCTTTGTTCAGGATATAAGATCGGTGGGATTGCTTCTTTAGGGTTTAAGCAAGGATTGAGCAAAATACAAATCTTATT
>Ga0265299_10005510_pt1 | contig 11730 bp, 12 predicted proteins | sample AusTroGonzalo_MG_4_FD_193485 | JGI IMG/M metagenome (GOLD analysis project Ga0265299, IMG submission 193485) | Bovine rumen microbial communities from tropical cattle in Woodstock, Queensland, Australia - Gonzalo_02 | ecosystem: Host-associated > Mammals > Digestive system > Stomach > Rumen ...
CCTTAGTTGCGTCCGTTCGCCATATTCTAACAAATCATCTATTTCCATTATTTTCTATGCTCCATTACCCAGCCGATACGTTTGGTAATAAAGGTTTGCGTCGTTTTCGGCGCAAAGGTACGGAAAAATTTTGATATATGCAAGAAAATCTGCGATTTTTTCGGTTATCGGTTATGGGGTTAGGGGTTAGGGGTTGGGGGTTAGGGGTTAGGGGTTAGTTGTTAGTAGTTAGTAGTTAGGGGTTAGGGGTTGGGGGTTAGAGGTTAGGGACTTTGTTCTGAAAACCCTCGTACCGGGGGTGGTACGAGGGCAATATGGTTTAGATCGCTTCCAGCGCACGGTCGAGTTCGGCTATTATGTCGTCGATGTGCTCAAGGCCGATGGAAAGGCGGATTAGCTCAGGCGAGATACCGCCTTTGCGCAAATCCTCTTCCGAAAGCTGCGAGTGCGTCGTCGATGCGGGATGGATGACGAGGCTCTTTGCATCGCCCACGTTGGCGAGTATCGAGAAGATGTCGCCGTTGAGAGCGTCCGCAAATTTGCGCGCCTCGTCTGACCCGCCATTGACGCCGAAGACGACCATGCCGCCTGCGCCGTTCGACAAGTATTTTGCGGCCAGTTCCGGCTGCGTCAGCGAAGGGTACTTCACCCACGCGACCTTCGGATGCTTCTCGAGCCATTGCGCGACCTTAAGCGCGTTCTCGCTATGACGCGCGATGCGGAGCGGCAGCGACTCCACGCCTTGCAAGAATATCCACGCCGCGTCCGGCGCAAGCGTCGGGCCTTGATTGCGGATGCCAACCGTAAGGAGGCGGATGGAAAACGCAATTGGCTTGAGCGGATCGGGCAGGTCATGCGCGAAGCGGAGACCGTGGTAACCGGCGTCCGGTTCGTTGTAGAGCGCGAACTTGGGATCGCTCCAGTCAAACCCGCCCTTCTCCACGACAATGCCGCCGATGCCCGCACCGTGTCCGCCAATCCACTTCGAAAGCGAGTGGATGACAAAGTCCGCGCCGTGATCGAAGGCACGGAGAAGCGGCGGCGGCGTGAACGTGGCATCGACGACTAGCGGCAGATGATGCCGGTGCGCGACCTCCGCATACTTCTCGATGTCCGCGATGTCAAGGGCCGGGTTGCCTACGGCCTCGATGAAGACAAGCCTGGTCTTCTCGTTTATCGCCGCTTCAACGGCCCCGAAATCGTTGACTGACGTAAAGTTCACCTTGATGCCGACGTTCGGCAGAATCGCGTCGAACTGGCTGAAGGTTCCGCCGTATAGGTTGGACGCCGCCACGATCTCGTCGCCTGCACGCGCGATGTTCGTGATCGTGAAGTAGATCGCCGCCGTGCCGGACGCAAGCGTCTGCGCCGCCGCGCCGCCCTCAAGCGCGGCAATGCGCTTGGCGAGGACGTCATTCGTGGGATTCATGAGACGCGCGTAGATGTTGCCAAGTTCGCGCAGGGCGAAAAGGTCGGCGCCGTGCTTTGAGTCACGGAAGTTGTAGGCCGTGGTACGATAGACCGGCACCGCCCGCGCATTCGTTGCGGCATCGCCGTGTGCGTCCTGCCCGGCGTGAACCGCCAGCGTCTCGATGTGGTATTTTCTCTCGCTCATTTTGACTGCTCCTTTCATTCGCGTTCCGATGCGCATATTATCGCATATCGCCGCACCATTGCATAATCGGAAATAACTGACTGTTGCCATAGGCACTTCCTATATCTCCTAGGATGTGGTATAATACCTGCCATGACATTACAGCAATTAAAATACGCCGACCAGGTTGCGGCAACTGGGTCGATCAGCGAAGCGGCGCGGCAGGTGTTCGTTACGCAGCCGACGCTGACGGAGGCGATACGCGCGCTTGAAGAGGAATTGCGTGTCGCGATCTTCACGCGCTCCAGTCGCGGAGTGTCGTTGACGCGGGAAGGCGAAGAGTTCCTCGCCTCTGCGCGGCAGATACTTGACGACGCGGCGCGCATACAGGAGAAGTACACCGGCAAGGCGGTGAGGCGTCCACAATTCGCCGTCTCCTGCCAGCACTACGCGTTCGCCGTGGAGGCGTTCATGGAGGTGGTAAAGACGTGTGGCGCTGAAAGCTACGACTTTACGCTTCGCGAGACCGTTACGAGCGAAATCATCGATGACGTTGCGCGGCACAGGAGCGAAATCGGCGTCATGTATCTCTCCCGGCGCAACGAGCGCGCGCTCACGAAAATCCTGCGCAAGGAGGAGCTGTCGTTCGAGGAGCTGTTTGTTGCGAAGCCGCACGTGTTTCTTGGCAAGAAACATCCTCTCGCAAAAAATAAGACCGTAAGGCCGTACGAATTGGACGAATACCCATACCTCTCCTACGAACAAGGCGTTGACAACGCGCTATATTTCGCAGAAGAGGTGATGCCCGCCATCGACCGCAAGAAGAACATCCGTGTGCGCGACCGCGCCACGATGACGAAACTCATGCTTGGGCTGAATGGCTACACGGTTTCGTCTGGCGCAAGCAGCAAGATGTACTCGAACGACATCGTCGCCGTTCCGCTAAAGCTGGAAGACTTCATCCGCGTCGGCCTCGTCACGCGCTCTGGCATTCCGCTCTCAGTGGCGGGCAAGGCCTTCACGGATGCAATCCACCAGCGGGTGCGCGCCGTATAGAGAACTAGAACTTCTCCCACGTGATATCAATTCGTCGCTGATCTCGCGGTCAAGGGGCGTCCCCACGAACCGCACCGTGTTTCCACTTGTCGCACAACAAAACGAAAGGCGCGGCATTGCTGCCGCGCCCTCGTTCAACCCTTTCGGGTCTTGGTTTAACCTTTTGCCTTAGAGGCTCAACACGTACTTGTAGAACTTGTAGGTGGTTGATGCCTCAGAGACGTCAGTCCAGGTCGAGAGGTCGTTCGAACCCTTCATCTGAGGAGTGACGTTGTAGCCACCAGCCTGCTGACTGACAACAGGCTTACCTTCGGAATCGAATGTAATCGAGATGTTGGCCTCGAACGCCGCTGTCGCTGCCGTGACCGCATCCGCAGTCGGCGCACAGTTCAAGAGGAAGGCATCCGAATAGGTTGTGCCACTCGTAGCGGCAGCAACATCAGCGAAGTTAACATTGTAATCCTTAGCCCATGTAGTGACCTGCTTGGCATTCGCCGTTGCAAGAACGGAATCCGCCAACGCCGGATATTCCTGTGCAACCGTCTTGCTCGCATCAATTACCGCCGGATCAGGATCCCAACCGCCGCCGGAAGATGTCAGCTTCGCATAAGCGACCTGCGTGTTGCCAGCAACATTCGCGCTGAACACGAATGCAGTCTCGAACGTACCGTCATCCGTGTACCAGCCCTCGAACGTGTAGCCCTCAACAGAAGGATCTGCCGGTGCATTATAGCTTCCCGCATTAGCATAGGTGTAGTTCACTGTTGCGTATTCTACAGAATTGGTGTAGAACGTGACCGTGTAGGTGTTAGCAACATACACTGCCGTGTAGGTCGCATCAGCAGCTGCCGGAACGACAGTGGAATCCCAACCAGTGAAGGTCTTGCCCGTAATGTCGGCCTCCCATGCAGACTCTGCTGTCGGAGTTGTACCGGCCTCAACATTCTCAACGGTGCCAGTATATGCGAGACCCTCGCCATACACGAACTTGATCGTGTAGTAAACTACCGGCGCCTTCTCCTGAAGAACGAGGTAGCCGTCATCCTCCACGAACTCATAGCCTTCCTTGGCAAAGTCGTTGAGATAGCCTGCCGTATTGCCGCTGTCAATTTTGAACACACCATTACTGATAATAGACGAATGCGCAGCACCATCAAAAGTAACCTGTCCTTCATACTTACCCGCATCAATTATGGATCCAGCAATAAACGAAGAGTAGTCGTTTACTACGCTACCGCCAACAGAATCCACAACCCAAACCGGCGTTGCAGCTACAATTGAGCCAATGGTCTTACCATTCAGGTCGATCTTGACACGTACGCCCTCAGCGTTTTCTATGCCAATCTCAGCATCCGTATTTTTGACGAACTGGAGTACCACATCGGCTTCGTTCGTAACATTTGCGTCTCCAACTGCCTCTGTCACGTTTGTATACGCTGTAGTGCCAAAATATGCCACAATATCTCCCGCCAAGCTATTAAGCGTTGAGCTATCCGTAGCGCCCGCCTCGTTAAATAGAATCGTCGCCGAGGAAGGTCCTGTGTAGCCACTAGCATACACTATATTGGTAACCGTAATGGATGCGTCATAATCAACTATAGCAGAGCCCTCGGTGTAGGTCGTGCCGTCAATCTGGAGGCTGGTGATCAAAGAAGTGTCCCATGTGATTGTCACGACTGCAGGATCTGCCGCATCCGTAAAGTTAGGCACAGTTTCTGTGAATACGACATCATCGATGCAACCAGTGCCGGCAAAGGAAACCGACTTAAGCTCGGTTGCCGAAGCAGTCCCCTGTTCCATGGAAGGGAAAAGGCTTCCCCCTTCATACGTTGCTTTCCATTTAGGAAGCACTCCTCCTGAAATAGCCCCCGGGTCAGAATGATCGCTAATTCCCACGGGGTGCTCATCGACGAACACCATAAAAGCAGGAACTGTTCCACTGGCAGAGATAGTCCTTATTGCCTTGATGGTCAAGCGATGCCAGCCATCGGGATTTTCGATTCCAGATCCGCAGTCATAAGTCTTATCACTAAGATATACACCGTTGTTGTCGAACTGACCAGCACGGACGTACAAGTTAGTCTGCGTCTCATCTTCGTTGGTCTGAAGCCAGACAGCGATCTTCGCAGCGTTCATTTCATTCGTGACAGACTCTGGCACATCTCCGTCAAACGCCGTGAACTTAACTAGCGAGTCGAAGTAAAACGCCCCCTTGTTCGCATCAATTGTCTGACCAACTTCTCCAGAATTAATCGTGCGCTTTACAAGGTCGCAATTAGCGGTGCCAAACGAAGTCTGCAAAGACAAATACGCATTATGAGGATAATTCTTGGCAAACTGGGCAGGACGCGGCGGAGTTTGACCGTCACTGCTCGACCCTGCCACCACCGTCATCGTCGGTGTGCCGTTTGTGGCCCAGAGGCCAGTGACATCGACACCATTGGTTTGAATATCGTCGGGTGTCGCGATATTGAATTCAACGGAGGACGCTCCGCCAAGGTTGACACTTTCGAACGACGTGCCTGTATCATCGTAATCGTCGGCGTAGAGGCCAAGGGCCACTGTCGCCGCAGACAGCATTGTTAGTAGTTTTTTCATGTTTTGTTTTCCTTGTTTTTGTTAGTTGAAATTGGTTTATCCAACACTCAGATCACAACCCAGCCCGAACACACTATCCCCCTTCACCGCGCATTATAGCATACACCCGTTCGGGTGACAAGGGGGAAAATGAAAAAAATTTTTTTTGGTATAATACGGGCATGACTCCGAAAATAATTGCACTCGACCTTGACGGCACGCTTCTCGACTCAGCGAAAAACCTAAGCGCACGCAACTACGCCGCGCTGGAGAAGGCCGCCGCGCACGGCGCGTTGATCGTGCCGACGACCGGACGCTTCTTCGGAATGATGCCTCAGTGCGTCCGCGATCTCCCCTTCGTGCGGTACGCAATAACGATAAACGGCGCACAGGCCTACGACCGCGCGACTGACTCCGCAATCGTTCGCGAAGAAATTCCGCTTGCGCTTGCGCTAGCACTGATGGAGACTCTCGACCGCTACGACGTCATCTACGACTGCTACCGTTCCAACTGGGGATGGATGACCGCCGCGCTCCAGGCGAAGGCCGAGGAATACGCGACGGACGCGCACTACCTCAAGATGGTTCGCGAATTCAGGAATCCCGTACCGGACCTAAAACAGCATCTCCGCGAGACCGCGGCGGAAAGCGACGTGCAGAAGGTCATGATGTTCGTGAGGAACGCCCCTTCCGCCGGCGCGGAAGAGACGCTCGCCGCAATCCGCCGCGAAGTCGAGGCTAAATTCCCCGATATCGTCGCAACGAACTCCACCTGGAACAATCTCGAATTCAACATTTCCACCGCCCACAAGGGACGCGCTCTCGAACGCTTTGCCGCGCACCTCGGCTTCACGCTTGCCGACTGCGCCGCGTTCGGCGACGGGATGAACGACCTTACGATGGTGAAGGCCGCCGGTCTCGGCGTCGCAATGGGGAACGCCGTCGATCAGGTGAAGGCCGCCGCGAAGGTGATTGCGCCTACAAACGACGAGGACGGCGTCGCCGCCGTCCTCGAACCGCTTTGGTAGGGCGCGCCGCCCACAGCGCACCGCAACATCAGCCCGCGATGTAGGTCTGGGCGGTCGTGTTGCCGCCGTGGCCAGTCCAGTTCGTGTGGAAGAACTCGCCGCGCGGCTTGTCGAGCCTCTCGTACGTGTGAGCGCCGAAGTAGTCGCGCTGAGCCTGGAGGAGGTTCGCCGGGAGGCGGTCCGTCGTGTAGCCGTCGAAATAGCTGAGCGCCGAAGTCATCGTCGGCGCGGGCACGCCGTACTCGCACGCTGCCGCCGCGACCTTGCGCCACGCCGGGACGAGCTTCTCGATCGTCTCCTTGAAGTAGGGGTCGAGCAAGAGGTTCGCGAGATCGGGATTCTTGTCGTACGCCTCCTTGATCTTGCCAAGGAAGACGGAACGGATGATGCAACCGCCGCGCCACATGAGCGCAATGCCGCCGTAGTTCAGGTTCCAGCCGTACGTCTTCGCCGCAGTGCGCATGAGCGTGTAGCCCTGCGCGTAGGAGATGATCTTAGAGGCATATAGCGCCTGGCGGATGTTCTCGATGAACTCGGCCTTGTCGCCCTTGAACTCGGGAATCTTCCGCCCGTACGCCTTCGCCGCGACGACGCGGTCTTCCTTCATCGCCGAGAGGCAGCGCGCAAACACGGCCTCGCCGATGAGGGTCAGCGGAACGCCTTCGTCAAGCGCCGCGATACCGGTCCACTTGCCGGTGCCCTTCTGACCAGCCGTGTCGAGAATCTTCTCCACGATCGGCTGGCCGTCGACATCCTTGTATGCGAGGATGTCGCGCGTAATCTCTATTAGATAGCTGTCAAGCTCGGTCGTGTTCCACTTCTTGAACACCTCGTGCATCTCGTCGTCGGACATGCCAAGCAAGTCGCGCATGAGCTGGTAGCTCTCGCAGATGAGCTGCATGTCGCCGTACTCGATGCCGTTGTGGACCATCTTGACGAAATGCCCGGCGCCGTTCTCGCCGACCCAGTCGCAGCAGGCCTGGCCGTTCTCGACCTTCGCGCAGATGCCCTGGAAAATCGGCTTCACGAACGGCCACGCGGCAGGAGAGCCGCCCGGCATCATGGAAGGCCCCTTGAGAGCGCCTTCCTCGCCGCCGGAGACGCCCGTGCCGACATAGAGAAGCCCCTTGGACTCCACGTACTTCGTGCGGCGGATCGTATCAGGGAAATGGCTGTTGCCGCCGTCGATGATGATGTCGCCAGGCTCAAGCTCGGGGATGAGCTGCTCGATCATCGCATCGACCGCCGCGCCCGCCTTGACCATGCAGAAGACCTTGCGCGGCTTCTCAAGGTTCGCCACAAGCTCCTTTATGGAATGGCAGCCGATGATGTTCTTGCCCTTGGCGCGGCCATTTACGAAGGCGTCAACTTTCTCGGTCGTACGATTGTAGCACGCGACCGTGAACCCCTTCGATTCCATGTTCATGATGAGGTTCTCGCCCATGACGGCAAGACCTATGAGCCCAATGTCTGCTTTCTTCATATTGCCTCCGGGTTATGCTCGATATGGTGGAGAAGAAGAGATTCGAACTCTCGACCCCCACGTTGCGAACGTGATGCTCTACCAACTGAGCTACTTCCCCAACGAGCGATGTGCGGGGAAGTATATCAAATATGCCCCCGCGATGTCAACCCAGCAGGCTTTGGCCTGAATCGACGGAGATTACGCAGCCAGTGGTCGATTCCGCTTCGAGAAGAAACGCAACGGCTTTCGCGACGTCGATTGCCGCAGGCCTCCTGCCAAGGAGGGTCTCTCCCGCAGCCTCGTGCACGTCTGTCGGCGCAAGCACCGGGCCGGGGGCCACCGCATTCACGCGAATTGTCTCGGCAAACATCATGGCCGACTTCTTCGTGTATTCGAGAAGCTGCCTCTTGGTTGCTTCGTAAGGATTGTCCGCATCGCCTCGTCCGCAAAGAACGCGCGAGTCGAGGATGTTCACGACCGCACCGCGCCCTGGCGCTTCGCGTCCTGCAAAAAGCATCGTAAGCTTCTTCGGCGCCTCAAGGTTCACAGCCTCCAGCGCGGCGGCATCGCCGGTGAAAAGCGCCGCGTTGTTGACTATCGCATCCGGCGGAACTCCGCCGAGAATCGCAAGCGCGGAGGAATAGCACTTTACCGCGCCGGACGGATCGGCAAAGTCGGCGACGATGTCCGCGCCCGCCCCTTCGCGGTGGGAAGTCGTCACGACCCGCCAGCCCAGCGATGCGAGATGCTCCGAAATTGCCGCGCCTATCCTCACCGTCCCGCCGGTAACAAGCACGCTCTTCATCTCCCTGCCTCCTTTTTGGAAAATTCGCAGCCGCAGTAAGACTGGCGGTATAGCCCAAGTTCCGCTGCGCGGCGGACTGATAGCTTGAAGCCTTCTCGCTTCTTGAAGTCTTCCTTGAGAAAAACGGTTCCGTCAGTCGCCGCTTCTTCGCCTGCCTCAAAGACCATCTTCGAAACCTTGTGCGGCGAGACGGTGAGAGAGGTCGTGAAGGCGCCTATGCCATGCGCCGCCGCGAACTCCGCCGCCTTCGCAAGATTGTAGCGGAAGCATCTCTCGCACCGCGCGCCCTTCTCGGGATCGTCCTCGTGTCCCGCGGCAACTTTCGCAAGCCAGTCTTCGTGGTCGTATGGCAGCGCGGCGAACGGAACGCCGTCCACTGCCGCCAGCCGCTCCGCTTCGCGCCTGCGCTTCTCGAATTCCTCCGCCGTGTCGATGTTGGAATTGGCGAAAAGCATCGTGACGTCGTGTCCGCTTTCCGTGAGACGCGGCACGCACGCGCTCGCGCACGGTCCGCAGCAGGCATGAAGGACAACCGTCATCTTCCCTCTCTCTCCAATCGTTCAAGCATTCGCACGGCCTGACGTGCAACGGACATCGACGGATCGATTACCTCGGCTTGTCCGGCACACACCTTTTCAATGATCGGCGCGAGATGCGGAAAGTGCGTGCAGCCGAGCACTATCTTGTCTGCGCCGGCCTTTAGCAGCGGCTCGATGCGGCGGCGAACGATCCGCTCGATTTTCGCCGCAGACGCGCCCTCGCATATCGACTCGCCGCGAAGGATTGCGTCGCGCTCGCCTTCGACGAGCGTAACGAATTCGTCCGCCACCACCGCAAGCACGGTCACGCTTTTCGCGAACTTCGCCTTTGTCTCGTTGTAGAGGCGTCCGTTGAACGTGCCGGCCGTCGCAAGCACTCCGACGACGCCCGACTTCGACCGAAGCGCGGCGGGCTTTATCGCGGGCTCGATTCCCACGAACGGAATTTTCGGATGCTTCGCGCGAAGGTGGTCTATCGCGGCGGCCGTAGCCGTGTTGCAGGCAACGACGACGATTCCGCACCCCTTCTTGAGAAGCCTTGCCGTGCATGCATCGGCGAGACGCATGACTTCGTCCGGCGGCTTGTTGCCGTACGGACAGTTCTCGGTGTCCGCGACGTATTCCGTTTCGATGTCTGGACGCAGCGCGCGGAACGCGCGAAGTATGCACGTTCCGCCTATCCCCGAGTCGAAAAATCCGACCTTCACGGCTCTTCGACCTTGCGCCTGTTCGCCTTGATCTCGGAGCGGGCGTGCTTTTCGTCCAGCATCCTCTGCTTCTGCCGACGGCTGCGACGGCGTTTCTGGCGGCGAATCTTCTCGCGCTTCTGCTGCGCCTCGCTCTTGCGGACGTGCTCCCGCTCGAGGATCATCTCGGCGAGAGTGCGGCGCGCAAGCCAGCGATTCGTCTCGCGGCTTCGCGTCTCGCCGCACTTCACCGCGATTCCGCTGGGCTCGTGGTCGAGACGGACGACGTTCGACGTCTTGTTGGTCTTCTGCCCTCCGGGTCCCCCGCCAAGTATGAAACTCTCTTCAAGGTCGTCCTCATAGACGGACGCCTCGACCATCAGGGCCTTTATCTTCTCTATGGTCTCTGGAGAGATCACTTTCGCGCACCCCCGAAATCAGTAGCCAAGATCCTCGTCAACGATTATGACGAGCGTGGACGTGTGCGACGGGCAGCGGTCGAACACCGCCGTCACCTTGCAAATCCTGTCCGGCGAATTGCAGTCCGCGCAAAGTCCCTTTTCGGCGCACGGCGTCTTCTTGGCGAGCCTCCTGCAGTTCGGCGGACACGCACAGCGCTTCGCCCTGCCGATCGCCTCAAGCACGCCGCCTGCGACGATCTTGTTGCGTCCGATCACATACACGACGCGCTTCGGACCGAAGATGGACGCCGCTACGCGGTTGCCCGTTCCGTCGATGTTCACGATTATGCCGTCCTCTGTGATTGCGTTCGCCGAGAGGAGGAAAAGATCCATGATCGTCTGATGGTCGCGAATCTCCTTGCCGGACGAAGCGAGCGCATCGCGCACGCCAATTTCCTTGATGCTCTCGGAGCCGCCCCATCCGACGGACGCCGCGCCTTCGGCCTCCTTCATCACAAGCGCGGCAGCTTCCGCGCCTGTCGCCACGGCGACGGCCTCGTATCCGCGCCTCTTCAATGCATCAACGACTTTCGAATAGTCCATGTTTCCCTCCTCCTTAAATACAGTTTTCCTAATTTGCGCATTTCCTCAAGCGTCGATATTCTATCATTTCAGCTTGCTTTCCACAAGAACGCGAGGACGCTCGCAATAGACGAATGCCGGGCGGTCGCTCGCGATCGTCACGCGCTCCGATGATGCGCGGTTGAGCGTCGCGCAGTATGCACTGTCGAACTTGACGCCGTCCAATTTCCATTTCAAACCCCTGGACGACATTCGCGTTCGCGAATCTGGCGCGAACACGGAAATGCCTGCGTTCTTGACTGTCTTGAGCGTCAGCGTTCCGGCCACGCCGCCGACTGGCAGAAAATCTCCCGTCTCGGTGACGACGCGGACTTGTGCGTCAAGTGCGCGGTAGATGTTGCCGATGGTGTGGTCCTCGCGCTTTCCTGTCGCGCCAAGTACGGCGAACACCTCCCAGCCGCGTTCGCGGCAAAGTCGCAGCGCCTTCGCTAGATCGTTGTCGTCTTGCCCCGCGTCGCGGACAATCTCCGTGTCGGGTGTCGTCGCAATGCTGTCCAAGTCGCCGACCACGACATCCGGCCAGCGGCGAAACGCCTTGTAAAACATTTCCGCCGCGGAGTCGCAGGCGACGACCCGCGCCGCCGAGCGCAAGATGCGCCAGGGCTCTCCGCCTTTTGCCGGGAAATCTCCCGCCGCAAGAATCACAGTGCCGATCATCGCACAGCCGCCGTAGTGAGCATTCCAAGCGCATGAACGACGGTCTGCTCGCGGACGCGTCCGCGATCGCCGCCGAAAATCGCCTTTTCCGTGCGAACGCCGTCCGCCGAAGCAAGCCCGAACCAAACGAGCCCGACTGGCTTTTCTGGAGTTCCGCCGCCAGGGCCCGCAATGCCTGTCACCGAAACGGCGATATCGGCGCCTGTGAGGCGACGCGCGCCTTCTGACATTTCCGCCGCCGTCTCAGGCGAGACAGCGCCAACTCGCGCAAGGGTCTCCT
>Ga0265299_10005512_pt1 | contig 11729 bp, 6 predicted proteins | sample AusTroGonzalo_MG_4_FD_193485 | JGI IMG/M metagenome (GOLD analysis project Ga0265299, IMG submission 193485) | Bovine rumen microbial communities from tropical cattle in Woodstock, Queensland, Australia - Gonzalo_02 | ecosystem: Host-associated > Mammals > Digestive system > Stomach > Rumen ...
CGCGTTCATCATGACATTGCTGGGCGTGACCCTCTCCAGTAAGAAAGTGCGCGGAGGTATGGGCAAGAACCTCGGTATAGGCATAACCCTGACAGCCTTGTATATCCTCTTCTCTACTGTCAGCACTACGTTCTCCGTTTCCGGTGTCATGTCGCCGTTCATGAGCGTCTGGCTGCCGAACATAGTATTCCTGATAATTGCCTTTGTCCTCTATCTGCGTGTCCGCAGATAACGGTTTGTCCAAGATCAGACAAACGGATTGTATTGTTTTTCGTGAGCGATGGTGGTGGGTTCGCCGTGACCGGGATAGACCTTTGTCTCTGCCGGCAGTTGTATCAGCCGGTGGAGTGACTCAATGAGTGTCATGTAGTCTCCGCCGGGCAGGTCGGTACGGCCGACCGAGCCGTAGAACAGCGTGTCGCCTGAGAACAATACGCCCTCATCCGGCAGATAGTAGCATAGGCAGTCCTCCTTATGCCCGGGAGTCCGCAGTATTTGGCAGGCGGAAGAGGATAGGCGGATGGTCATAGGCGCAGGACTGCCGGCGGTGTACTGCACGAGTTTAGCATCAGGATAGGTTTTTTGCAACCATTCCAGACCGCATATATGGTCAGGATGGCTGTGGGTCACAAGGATGGCTTCTACAACCAGTTGCTCACGGCGGATATACTCGCTGACAGCTTGCTGCTCGTCGGGCGTGTACATACCTGCATCCACGATGAAGCAGTTTTTCTCTCCCTCCTTGTTGACAACATAGGTGCACTGCTGGTAGGGGTTGCAGACAAAGGTCTTACAGCGTAACATATACTACGAATTTTCCTTTATACCACTCTTGTGGGAAATAATTGGTAACGGGCACAACTTCCGCAACGCGTTTGAACGGTGCTATCTCGCTGTCCAGTCCGCCGCCCTTGAGGGCTATCAGGCCGTTGGGCAGGGCGTTGTGCTGGTTTTTGTGGCTGATGTTCTTGCGGACGAGCTTCACGAGCTCGGGCATAGGCATCACGGCACGGCTGACCACGAAGTCAAACTGTCTTTTCTCTTCCTCTGCACGCTCCTGGATGCACTCCACATTTGTCAGCCCTAATGCCTCGGCTACGGCTGAGGCTACTTTGATTTTCTTGCCGATGGAGTCCACAAGCAGAAACTGGCAGTCGGGGTAGAGTATAGCCAGCGGGATACCGGGGAAGCCTCCGCCTGTACCGATATCCATTATCGTTGTTCCCGGAGTGAACTTCAGAAACTTGGCTATAGCCAGCGAGTGAAGCACGTGGTGCTCGTACAGGTTGTCTATATCCTTGCGTGAGATGACATTGATCTTCGCGTTCCAGTCGCGATAAAGTGCGTCAAGCTGAGCAAACTGCTCAGCCTGACGCTCGGTAAGAGAGAAATATTCGTTTATAATCATTGTCTGTCAACGATAAACTGTAAACTTTCCAACTTCTCTAAACTCTAAACTCTAAACACTAAACTAATCAGCCATGTTGGTAAACACGTTCTGCACGTCCTCGTCCTCCTCAATGCGGTCGATGAGTTTCTGTACGGACTCACGCTGCTCGTCGGTCAGGGTCTTCGTGTCGTTCGGTATGCGAACGAACTCGCAGGACTGGATTTCGAAGCCGTTGTCCTCGAGGTACTTCTGCAATGCGGAAGCCTGGTCGAAGGCTGCGTATAGAACGATGGTGTTCTCCTCTTCATCCACACCGAGTTCCTCTACACCGAAGTCGATGAGCTCAAGCTCCAGCTCGTCCAGGTCGATGCCGTCCTTCATCGTGATGGTGAAGCATGCCTTGCGATCGAACAGGAACTGCAGCGAACCCTGCGTGCCGAGTGTGCCGCCGTGCTTGGTGAAGTACGAACGGATGTTCGCTACGGTACGCATGTTGTTGTCCGTAGCCGTCTCTACGAAGATGGCGATGCCGTGAGGACCGTAGCCTTCGTAGTTGATTTCCTTGTAGCCTTCATACGACTTGTCGGTCGCTTTCTTGATAGCGCGGTCGATGTTGTCCTTGGGCATGTTCTCTTTCTTGCACTGCTGGATGAGTGTGCGCAGACGCGGGTTGCTGTCCGGATCCGGACCTCCCTCGCGGGCTGCTATCGTGATTTCTTTTCCTAACTTGGTAAATGTACGGGCCATGTGACCCCAACGTTTGAGTTTTGTCGCTTTGCGATATTCAAATGCTCTTCCCATATTTAATGAATTATGTTATTTGTTTTCGGTTAGTTCTTACTGCGCCGGAGCAGCTTCCGGAGCAGCCGCAGGCTCAGCGGTTGGCTGAGCTGCGGGTTCTGCTGCGGGCTGTTCGGCTTCAGGATTGCGGTCGTTGATGATCTCGTAGTTCACTTCCTCGAAGGTAATCTTGAACTCTACACGGCGGTTCTTGGCTCGTCCGGCCTTCGTCGAGTTGTCGGCGATAGGTACGGTGCTTCCGTAACCGTTGGCTGTCATGTGTGAACTGTCAACGCCGGCCTTCACGAGATAATCGCGTACGGCCTGGGCACGCTTCTCGGAGAGGTTGCGGTTGACTTCCTCTTTACCTACATTGTCGGTGTGACCTTGTACCTCGATGATGTAGTTCGGGTTCTCCTTGAATACCTTGGCAATCTCGTCGAGGATAGGATACGACTTCTTGACGATCACCGCCTTGCCGGTTTCGAACTGGATACCCGTCATGGCTTTCTTGAGCAGGGTGGTCACAGCGCGCTTAACTTGCGGGCAACCCTTGTTCTCCTTCACACCTGCTACGTACGGACATTCGTCAAGGTAGTCGGGTACACCGTCCAGGTCGCTGTCCTTGTCGCAACCGCAGCTGTCCACATACTGGCGTGCTGCATATACGGTACGCGGGCACTTGTCTTTGTAGTCGGGCACACCGTCCTCGTCCAGGTCGAGCGGGCAACCGAACTCGTCCAGGTAGTTGAATGCCTCCTCCGGCGTATCCGGACACTTGTCCATATAGTCAGGTACACCGTCGCCGTCGCTATCCTTGTCGCAACCGTGCTCATCTACATAGTCGACAGCCTCGGGCAGGGTGTTCGGGCAGTCGTCGCGGTAGTCAGGCACACCGTCCTTGTCCGTATCACGTGTACAACCGTTCTCGTCAACCGATGCGCGAGCCTCTTCAGGTGTATCAGGACAGAGATCCTTGTAGTCAGGTACACCGTCCAGGTCGCTATCCTTGGGGCAACCGACGGAGTCAACCATGCCGTAGGCTTCTGCCGGAGTATCCGGACACTCATCCTGGTAGTCGGGCACACCGTCACCGTCGCTGTCGGCAGGACAGCCAAAGGCATCCACGCGGATGTTACGCGGGGTCTTCGGGCAGAGGTCAAGGTTGTCGAGTACACCGTCCTTGTCGGCGTCACGCTTCTTGTTCGTGCCCCATACGATGCTGAAGCCGAAGGCAACGTTGACACCCGGAGTCTTGTAGGGCAGGTAGTACTGCTTTGATGAACTGTTTGTCAGAGGGCTCATGTCTGCATAGTAGCAGGGGATGTAGTCCGTTGCCAGAGTCAGCATGATACCGTCGTACGGCGCAAAGCCCAGGGCTGCACCGACATTGCCGCCATGGCCGTTGAGGATGGAGTAGCTCACGGCGAGGTTGAACCAGTTCACCGGACGGAAGAAGCCGCCCAGCGTCAGTTCCTCATACACTTTCTTGTTGTACAGTTTGGTCTGCGACAGGATGCCTACACCTACGCGGTTGTCCCAGAACAGTCCGTCCACACCTACATTAAGATGAGCGCGCGTCATGCGTGCGTAGCCGCTGGGTGTGCCGGAACCTTTGATACCCTTCAGGTAGCCTTGCATGTGCTCGCTGATCTGGTCGGATATACCCTGACCGTCAAACTTGCCGTCAGGACCGGTTTGCACTTCAACGGTACCTATACCGTCAAACGGCATGTCGGCCGTAACGTTGCCTTTCAGACCGTTGGTCCAGTAGATGAATCCCAGGTCATTGATGGCAGCGGAGATCTGCACGTACTTGATAGGCTTGTAGGTGAAACCGAAGTCAATGGCTGCACCGTAGCCTGCAGGCTTGATCATGTCCATTATCTTGCCGTTGTTGAGCGGCTCGGTGGCACGTTTGATACGGGCGTCCATGTTCTCGAACATTCCTTCACCTTCAGCCGGCAGGAGGGCGGCCGGATCGATAGCACCCGGAGTGGCCAGGCTCAGGTCACCGTTGAGGGCGATGGTAGCGTTCGTGCCGTTGGCTCCCGGTGTGATGGTGAGCTGGTCAACGTTCATGCGGGCATTGGCCAGACCGAGCAGGAACTTCAGCTTGCCGCCTAACGTCCATTGGTCATTCAGCGGACGCGTGTAGCCGCCCATGATTTCCATGTATGCCTGGGCATTGACACTGAAGCCCGACATGGATATCGGCTTGGTCATGTCTATACCTATACCCTGCGGGGTGAGGAACGCTGTAGCCATGTTCTTGGAGATGTTCACGCCTACGTCTGCACGCAGGAAGATGCCTCCGTGGAAGTAGCCGCCTTTCTTGGTGCGTGCGCCGAACCCGAGGATGGTGGTGGTCAAGTCGAGACTGTTCAGGTTGTTGTTGTGCAGCTTCTTTATCAGTTTCTCTGTCTCGCCTTTGTTGAGTGCGGTGATGGTCTGACCGTTACGGGTATAGAATATGTCACTTACTGTCAGGGCGTTGTTTCCTACCCACATGCTGGTGTAGCCCAGCGGGGTGAAGATGATGTAGCCGCTGCTGACCGGCATCAGTGCTGGGTTGAACTGGCTGCGTTGCGGAGCGTTCTCCAGGAAGTAAAGCGTGTTCACCTCTTGTGCCTGGAGAGCCATGCCGCTCATGAGGAGGGCAATGACTAAAGCTGTGGAACGAAATAATTGTTTCATTGTTTTGTCCTCCTATGATTATTTGTTCTTTTTGTTGTTGTTCTTGCCCAGCTCCAGACTGAGTGCGGCCTGTATGTCACCGGTCACGCCTATCTTGATGCTCAGTTTCTTGTTGGCAGGGAACGCCGATTCCTTCTGGTCGTCACCCATGTGTATGAGCATGCGCATGGAGCGCGTCTTGGACAGGTGGTCGAAATCCTTGGTGTGGATGTTCATCGTAGCCGTGCTTGCGGTAGGTGTGATATCGGTGAGGCTCTTCATCTCTGCAGGCGCAATCTTCACGTTCTTCAGCGGTGTGATCGGTAGCACCTGGTCGTTCTCGTCCAGGAACTCAATGTCCAACAGCAGTTGCACAGGTATCTCGTTGGTGATTACCAGATAGAGTGCCAGCTCGGCTGTGTCAATCTTGGTGATTATACCGCCGCTCATGGCTGCCAGTGAATCCAGCGAAGCTTTTTCCAACTGGATATCACGGATTGTGTCGGCATAGGTGGCGTCCAGACCTTTCTTGAAGTTAAACGGCATCTTGAAGTGGAAGTCCATCACGAAGTTTGTGTTCTTGGTCAGACGGAACTGCTTCATGCCCCTCTTGTCTGCTTCCGTCTTGTTGATCATCAGTTCGTAGTTGTATGCCATGTCGGTCACTTCTTTCTCGAAGAACCGGTCAACGGCACCGCTGTTGGCGCTCTTGTTCAGGATGATCGAACTTTGTGCGCTGTCGTTAAGCGGAGCGTCAACGGGCAGGATGTTACGCAGTGTCTCTGTCGTGGTCTTGCTGCCGTCCCATGTGGCGAATGTCTCCTCGTTATTGGGGTGAATAGCCTTGATGTAGTTGAAATACACCTCCAGAGGCATCGACATGCCGTAGGTGAATGCCAGGGTTATCTCTGGTTCCTTGGCGGGCATGACGAACGGGTAGTTGCCCGGCATGGAGATCGGAACCTCCAGTACGCTGGAGTCCTTCGTCTCTTCACCCGGACGGAAGAATCCGTACAGTGCATTGTACGACATCATCTCCACCTCAAACAGGAAGTTCAGCTTCGATGACGACGAAACGACTACATCCTGACCGGTCTCCAGGGTCAGTACGAACGTTATTTCGGCTGTGTTGATTACGTTGTTGTTGCCGGGGTCGGCGTTCACGTCTTTCATCATTACCAGCGAGAAGTCGTCTATCTCGATGGGCACGTCGCTGCCCAGATGGAAGTCCGGCAGGACAATCTCCGTACCTTTGGCGCGGCGGAACTGCGGACCGAGCTTCATGGTCACCTTCTGGATGTCTCCGTCACTGATGTTCAGGTTGATCGGAGTGATGCGTGTGGTGAAACGTGCTAAATCTATCACCATGCTGTCCAGACGCTCTTCTACCAGGTCGTTGTTCACTCCGTCGAAATGGATGGTCAGAGGGAACGGAAGGTCAACCTGTGTGTTCTTGTAGATGGTTGACGCGCCACCGGGGATGTCTGCGTTCTCGTTGATCTTACCGATGTAGTCCTTCAGCTCAATCTGGTGAAAGTCGCGTACGTGGTGCTCGTCAATCATCATCTCGAGCAGTCCCTGCTCATTCACGATGATTTTGGCATCTTGGCCGAATAGTCCCATCATTTTGCTGAACGATGTGGTCAGTTCGCCTACCGGCATGCTCAACTTCGCGTTTACCTGCCCGTCAACGGACATGTTGTCCAGTGTGACGTCAGAGCGGCAGCTTGCCAGTCCTGCTCCCATTACTGCAATGAGAATCAGGTAGTGTAGTGATTTTTTTCTCATGAGTTAGTGTATTTAGTTATTATGTTTTTTCATCGCCGGGACGGATTATTCTTCCGCCGCCTTCTGTGTCCTCAGATGTTGCCGCCGGGCTACTACGCCTGCAAAGGCTGCGGCAAACAGCAGCAGTGCCCATGGCTCGCCGATGGGGAACTCCTCACTCTGACCGCTTTCTGCACCGGTATCGAAGCCTCGTCTTATTCCTCCTTTGTGATTGCTGGAGCCTTCGATATCCCATTCTGGTGTGGTGATGGCTTCCACTTCACGCATGGTGGAGGTGGAGTACATGGGTATGAAACCCAATTGTGCTTCCGGAGCATACGCTTCGATGATGTGTGATTTGAATTTGCTGCCGGTAGCTTGCATGGACGAACTTGTCTGCCATTTGCTTGTCTGGTAGGTGCGCGGTAGCATGGGCGAACTGGATTTCCATCCGTTCGTTTCTGCGGCAACGGGCATCAGGCTTGCTATCAGCATGCTTGCAATCAGTATGATGGTGTTGGTCTTATTCATGGTCTTCATAATCGTAATCTCCATAATTCTGATGTTATACATTATTTGAACCATTACTCAACACGTGCGCCACGTGCGTCAAACATCTTGCCATCGCGTACGATGTACAGCAACCCGTCTATCAGCATCTTTCTGACACCGCTAACCGCTGACTGCTCATCACTCACCGTCTCGACGTCTGTAGGTGTCGAGTATATCGGTGATATCTCCAGGATAAAGCGCTCGTCGTATGTGCCTTTATCCAGCGAAACAGTGTAATCCAGTGCGCTGAGGCTCGTGCGGATTCCTGTTTCGGTATCAATCAGTACCACGCCTATGCCTTCTGTGCCTTCCGGCATGCTGAACGTGTAGTCGCCGTTGGCGGCTGTCGTCACGCCTACGGGCACTACCGTCGTCTGTTCGCTCATCGGCAGGCAGTTGCCGGCAACTTCTGTTACCGAAGTGAAGCCGTCAGTCACAGAGTTGATACGTGTGTAGATGTTCGCCTTGCCTTTGTTGAACTCTTTGCTCAGATCGTAGTTGAAGTCGAAGCCTGTTGTCACATGCTCATCGTCTGTCAGACGGATGAAGGTCTGGTCGGCTTTCTGCCCGCCTTGTTGCAGTTCAACGCGGAACTCAATGTTCTCAGGCGTGTTTTTCGTGCGTGCCACTACACTTGACGGAGTAGCGTTGACTTGTGACCAGTAGATCGATTCCCCTGCATATTGCACCATGTAGGAGTACATTGCCTTGAATGCGAACGTGGCGGATGAAGTTACCGACAACGAGTTGTTCGATGAATTCCATTCGTACAGGTATGGCATACTGGTGCTCCGCCAGTCAATCGCCGAACCGCCGTCGGTAGGAGACAGATCGCGGCTGTAGTTAGCGAAGCTCGGTACACCGATTACGTGCCAATAACTATCTTTAGCTGTACGATCGTCACCACCGTCAAAGCGCGGACCGATGGTGCATTCATAGCCTGTCTGGTCGATTTCCACTAGTCGGCTGGTCGCTTGTATGTCTTCAACCTCATCTGCTGACGGGAAGTAGATATACACATCCTCCACGCCGTTGTTCCATACGGATGAGCTCTCAGTCATCTCATCCAGGTCAAGAGCAAGGATATAGCCTTCGAATGCCTTGAGCGTGAAACTGCTGCGCTGCGATGGCAATACAAACTTCCAGTTACTTGGCGAATCTGCCCAGAAGCCGTTTGCTGCACGACCCTTGCCGTCGTAATATTCTATAATCCAGTGGGTGCCGTATGTGCCGAAGCCGAAGACATCGCTCAACTTGACATCGAACGGGAAGGAGATATAGAACAGGTCTCGTTCGTATTGGCTCAAACCGGCATCGGCATGACCGCCGGTCTTCTGCTTGTTGTTTACGGTGTATTTGTTGAACTTCATGGCGCCATAAACAGTCTTGACGGTGGACAACGAACCTCCATTGAAGAGGATTTGTTGCGCGTCTTCTTGAGCTTCGCGTACAATCATCAGGTCAGCGTTAATACTCAAATCTGTAGTTATTTCGTCTTCCGGCATAAATGCTTTCATCAGTCGGTTGGTCTTGAAGTCATATACGATGCGGACTTTGTATTTGTCCGTTCCCGAACCGCCCAACAGCAAGTCGGTTGTCTCGGTCGAACGGGCACCTGCCTTGCCGTAGAAGTATTGGATCTCGCCGTTGTACGCCGCAGTCAGTTTGATGCGTGCACCCGGCTGAGCCTTTACGGTTGCCTCATAGATCCAGTTCTGGTCGTCGGTGAAGTTCATCTCATATTCGTTCAGTCCAGTAACTTTTCCGCCTGCAGCAGTGGTCAGAGCTGTCCCGGCTTCGTTGAACATCTTGGCATCGCCTTCCAGTACCAAGAATCGGTCGGATACAACGCTCGAACCGCTGATATATGCGCGGCTGACTGCGTTCGTGCGATGATCCCACATAAAGCGTACGTTTCCGTTTGCTTCTATCCACTCCTCGGTGTAGTCATCGTCAATGCAGTACTCCGTGAGGCAGGGGCTGTAGTCATTGGCTATACAGAACTTAATGTTTGCGCCCTTTGTCACGTAACGCATATAGTAATGTGTGAATCCACTATTATCTTCTGCGTACTCCGAGTAGGTCATCGTGTTCGTGCCGGAAGTCTTGTAGTTCGACCAGCCGCCGTCCGAAGCGTCAGTACGGATGTAGAAGTTTCCGCTATAACTGCCGTCGTAGGCTGCAGTGGCAACCTTACTTCCGTTCTGAGTAACCTTGAAATTGTAAATACCTGTTCCGGTGATGCTTGAGATGTCAAGATTGCTGCCTTGCTTTGTCCAAGTCTCTGCACCTGTAGAAGGATCAATAGCCGTACACTTCTGCAACTCAACATGAGCATTCGCGCTGGCAGCCTTACTTACGTAGAACGAAACGATATCCTCTGCATTCGCTTCCGCCTTGATGACGCGCGAGTAGATATACCAATCTGCGGCATGTGCCGAACCCGACCATGCTACGCGGTCATTGTATGCCAGACGCCAGTCACCTACGGATGCCGGGTACGTTACATTCACCATAGGCTTACCAGTACCGAACGAAACGGTAAACTCGTAGTCGCCTTTTGCTTCTGTGTGAATACCGCAACGTGTGCCGTTTTCACTTGCGCCATCGGTCGTGAAGTCCCAAGGCAGCGTTGTAGTGCTTGCGTAGATGTCACTTGTGTTGGTGTACCAGATTGCATCTGAGTTCTTGGTATATTCCTTGTGCAGCATAAAGCCGTAAGTGTAGTTGGCAGTTGAGAGGTTTACTGTTGCCTTGAACTCAAATCCTCCGGCTATATCCGCTGTCAGCAATACAGGATCGGTTACCGCTTCGCCGCCTGAACCATCTTTCCATGTGTTGGTATAAAGTTTATATCCCGGATCAGTCGAGTTGTATTTCATCCAGCAACCTGTGCGGTAATATGTACCGCCGTTACGTGCCTCGCTGTCACCGTCGTAGGGGATGAACATCGTTGCCGAAGGATCGAAGTCACCGCGACCGAGGAACTCACCGGCGTTGAAAGCAGTGTTTGTGCCCACATTGGATGTAGCTGCAAATCCTTTGTTGTCAAACGCAATGTTTCCTTTCCAACCTGCATAGTTGCTTGTGACGTAGGCATCAGGTATGCGGCACGAGAAAATATCGGATGTGCCTAACTGCGTCATTTCGTAGTAGGGCTTGGTGTTGTTGTTCGGAACGCTTTTCCCACCTGCCGTTACCCAGTTGCAGTCGAATGTTACGTACACATGCTCCCAGCCGAGGTTGTTCTTGAAATATACAGTCGGGATAGCGGTATAGTTTGCAGTGATGGTCGTGGCTGCGGTAGCTGTGATTGTCGTCGTATCGTTGCTTGCGTCAGCGGGCGTTACATTTGATCCTGACCAGTTGGAGAACTCATAACCTAAAATCTCTGGTGCAATAATCGTCGGTGTCAGAGCTGTTGGTGAAGCGCTCGTGGATGAACTGTTGCGCAACTTCACATCGCCGCACTTGTAGTCAATATTAACGGAATAGATATCCTCGTATTGAGCATACAGCGTGTGGTTGCCTGCTGTGCTGACCAGTGTCGATGCTGTAACCAGTGTGCCGCCGCTACTTTCAGTGTACCAACCCTTGAAGATCTTGCTTGCATGCGTCATGCCGCCCGGCAACTCGCCGTACGCTGAACCGTAGGTGACTTCTATGTCATCCGGAGTGTCTGCCGTACCGCCGTTCACATCGAAATCTACGGTGTAGGTGTTAGCGGTGTAGTTGGAATAAACCGTTGTGGCAGCGTTGATGGTTGTTGTGTACGAAGACGATGTACTTAGTCGTGTGCCGCCGGTTGAGTTGTTATACCAACCCTCAAACGTATAACCGGACAATGCAGTTTGGGCAAAGGTTACAGATGTACCCGACTTGATCTTTGTGCCGGAATTAAATGCCGTCGTGTTGTTTATCTTAGCTGTTACGGTACTTCCGCCCGTACGTTTGCCGAAGTTTACGACATAGTTTGTCGGGTAGGTTACGCCCAACTTGTGTGTTGATTTGTTGTATGCAAACGTATAGGAGCCATTAGGATAAACATCCGCTTTCAGCTTGATATTATTAGAGCCGGACGCAAGCGCTACACCACTTTCTGTGGCTGTGAATGTCTTGTTTGAATGTCCGTACCAAATAGCATTGTCAATAACTTTGAACTCGTAGCTTGTTCCACTACCGTCAATCGTTACTGAGTACGTACCATCATTGCCGGTGAAAGCCAAGTTCGTCTCTTCTGTCCAACTGTTGAAACTACCTGAAACGGCATAAACAGCAGGGTAGGATATTGTCAATGATTTTGTGGTAGTGTCGAAATCAAACGTGTACGTACCGGCAAGCGTGGTACTTAACGAACAGTTGCTTGCGCCGTCAGTAAATGTTTTGCTTCCGGAAGCATTATATGTGCCGCTGTTACCGTAGTACACGCCTTGGCTGTATATCTTGAATTCATACGTGTAATTGGCCTCAAGTGTCTTCGTGAAACGTACATTTGGCGATGTGTTCCAACTAAACTCATTGCCTTTTGTCTCCCAACTGCTCCAGCCGCCAGGAATGAACCAAC
>Ga0265299_10005518_pt1 | contig 11728 bp, 9 predicted proteins | sample AusTroGonzalo_MG_4_FD_193485 | JGI IMG/M metagenome (GOLD analysis project Ga0265299, IMG submission 193485) | Bovine rumen microbial communities from tropical cattle in Woodstock, Queensland, Australia - Gonzalo_02 | ecosystem: Host-associated > Mammals > Digestive system > Stomach > Rumen ...
GCGGTCATCTTGTAGGTTTGCAGGTAAGCGGTCACGTCCATGAATACCTCATCAATGCTATAGACGTGTATATCTTCAGGAGCAATGTACTTCAGATACACGCTATAGACCTTGCTGCTGACCTCGATGTAGTGGGCCATCTGAGGTGGGGCAGCGATATAGTCCACCGCCCAATCAGGATGTGCTTTCAGCTCCTGGTCATATACGGACTTTCCCGTGAGCCTGCGCTGGGGCGACTGCATCTGGCGCTGGTAGTTCACTTCACGGAGCTTCTGAACTACCTCGAACAGTCGGGCACGGCCACCGATGCCGTAGGCTTTCAGACTGGGCGACACGGCCAGACAGATAGTTTTCTCTGTCCGGCTGACATCGGCCACCACAAGATTGGTGGTCAAAGGGTCAAGACCTCTGTCCACGCACTCGACGGAAGCATAGAATGACTTCAAATCGATGGCAATGTATGTCCGCTGTTCGTTATCGCTCATAGCAGGTGCAAAGGTACAAAAAATTTTTCAGAATATGGTCGTTATCTGTATTCACTTTGTCTTTTTCCCACCGCCCGCCCTTGATTATCTTTGCAACATGGAAACAAAGATATTCGACATTAAACTACCCACATCGTGGGAAGAATTGACCGACATGCAGCTCTTACTCGTTTATGAACTGTTCGCAAGAGACTTGTCGGCGGCAGAGGTCAAGACGCTCTGCCTCGTGAAGTGGAATCGCCTAAAGGTGCTTGGTCAGCTGCCTGACAAACGCTTTCTTATCAAGAAGAAAGGAGAGCCGGAAGTGGCTCTCAGCGTCAGACAGGTGCAACAAGCAACCTCAGTGCTCGATTTCTTGGATGCCTTTGCGCCCATGCCTGTACGTATATCACATATAGGCAGACACAAAGCCATAGCCGCTGACTTCGAGAAGGTCCCCTTCGAGCAGTATCTGTACGTCGATAACCTATTCCAAGGGTATCTCAATACACAGCAAGACGAGTTGCTGGTACAGATAGCGCAGGTTCTCTACGCCAGCGACCATGTGAAGCCAACAAAGGCGCACCTCATAGGGGTGTTCTATTGGATGGCCGCGCTGAAGCAGTACTTCGCTCAGCTTTTCTCCAATTTCTACAAGTCTGCACCGACCAATGAGGACAGGGGCAGTCTCGGGGACGAACAAGCGAACTTGTTCAATAAGTTGCGTGACACAACAAACTCCATGATTCGTGCGCTCACAGGTGGCGATATCACCAAGGAGGCCCTGATCATGAAGATGGACACGCACAGGGCACTAACGGAACTGGATGCCAAAGCCAAAGAGGTGGAGGAATACCGAAAAGCAGCTAATCAGCACTAACTATGAACACTGAACAAAATAATTATTCCTGGAATGCAACAGCATTCTTTGCTGACTTGACCAAGCGAAACCGTTTCGCAGTCGCAAACGGATTTCACTTTTGCAAGGTCAGCGGTCTGGAAGGCTTTGAGGAAGCTCTTGCATCCATGCAATCGCATAAGGCCTTCGTATGTGTGTCCGATATATCGCAGGGCTATACGGACATCAACAACACACCGCACACTCGAAGAGTGAAGACGGTGTTTCTCGCCATGCGCCATGCCATAGATAACATGGAGGCCCGGATGTCGTGCATGGAAACCATGCGCGAACTGTTCCGGCAGTTCATGTCGGTGCTGATACTGGAGCAAACAAAGCTGCAGCAGCACGCCATTTACCTGGATCCGCGAATCTCCATCCAAGAAATAGACCGCTATTTCTTCTCGGGATGCGCTTGTGCATACTTCCAAATCGCAGTAGATACCTACACCGATTTGCAGTTCAATAATGAAGAGTGGGAAACGGCAGAGCCGTAATCCCACACTTCACTTCAATCATCTTTCCATCTATGGCAGACGACAATACCGTCCATCAACATCCTGACCCACAGGGAGAGCGCGAGAAATTCGTGCTGGCCTTCAATGACACGATGCTCCGCATCTGGCAGGAGCAGATAACACTCCTGGGAGTCATTGACACTGGCCGACTGTTGAAGTCGGTCAAGGCCCTGCCTGTCCGGGCTGATGGTCGCTTCATAGAGATAGGACTGTCACAAGCCTTCCTCGAATACGGCTTGTGGCAGGACTTCGGCACAGGAAAGGAAATCCCCCGTGGCAATTCCGGCGACATAGGCCGCGAAAAGAAGCGCAAGGCCAAGAAATGGTTTTCCAAAAAATATTACTCCTCCGTCCTCAATCTGCGTGACTTCCTCGCAGACAATATCGGACAGGACTTCGTTGGCCTGGTGGCAAAGGCCCTCGATGACAACTACAGAAGGTACAATCACTAACAAGAAACGAGGCCGTTTTGGCCTCGTTCTTGTATTACGTCAATCTGGAAATTACATAATTCTCTTCTTCATCTTTGCAGGATTGCCAGCCACCAAGGTTCGAGGCTCTACATTCTCTGTAACTACAGAACCAGCCGCTATGACTGCACCATCACCAATCGAAACTCCTGGCAAGATGGTTGAATGACCGCCGATCCACACATCGTTGCCTATGGTTATTGGAATTCCATAGCCGTCGAGTGTCCTTCCTTCTGGCTCCAGCCGATGCCCAGCCGTGTAGATGCCCACATCAGGACCAATCAGGCAATTATGACCTATACGGATTTCGGCCACATCAAGCATCGTACAGTTATAGTCGGCATGAAAATTGTCACCTACATGGATGTTCTTCCCGAAATCGCAATGAAAATTATCGCCGACAAAGGAATTGCTACCTACATCGCCAAATAATTCGTTTAATATATCCTGTTTCTTGGAAAAATCAGCCAACGTAAGACTGTTTAATTGTTTGACCAACTCAGAAGTTCTGACCATCAGTAACATCACATCCTCACTAATCTCTGTCCTACTGAATGTAATCTTTTCCATAACAACTGAATTAAATAACTCTTTATTACGCCATTAAGTTCCTTGATGTCTCAGTCATCGGGTCGCATGGCCTCTCCAGATATTTCACGGTCTTGCCATGTGCCAGGGCGTAGGCAATCTCGCGACTGGTACTCTCGCCGATGTAACCATCGACGTTGATGACAAAGATTTCATCGGCCATGTCGATTTTGCTCAGGTGCATTCGGTCCAACATGTCCTTGATGCCTGGCTTCCATACCTCTTCATCGCCGGAATGTCCGAACATACCAACGCTGATGACAATGTTGCCCTCTAAAGTAAGCTGCTTCTGCACACGCAGAAACGCTTCCTTGAACCTGGTGCTACCGCACAATGTGATAACCTTGAACTCGTTGACCATAGCATAAATTTTTGGCAATGCTGCGATTAAGCGAGAGCCATCAAGTTTACTTAGATGGCTGAGCATGAGCAGCTTCGTGCCGTTTGACGGCACAAAGGTACAAAATTTCTGCCACATTCTCGCTGTTTGCCTTGTCTTTTGTGCGGACGAGACCGCACTTTAACTTTGCATCATCAAAATTCGCAAAGTATTATGACAGCAAACAGCAAAGAATGGATCCAGTACTCAACCGCAGCACTTATGGTGGTGTCGGGTGTCGTACTGTCCTTTATCTCGTTCTTCACCAAGGGCGATGTTACCGATGGTGTGCTCTGGTACATGGCACAGGGCCTGACCTTCGCAGGGGCCATCTTCGGGGTGAGTGTGTACTTCAAAACGAAACTCGGAGAGTCCGAGTATCGTATCAAAGAATTCTTATCCAAACAAATCAGAAATGAAACAGACAACGAGACGCATTGACAGAATTATCGTTCATTGTACGGCAACGCCTGAGGGTAGGCATGTGACTGTCAAAGACGTGGACAACTGGCACCGCAATGACCGACACTGGGCTAACGGCATCGGCTACCACTACCTGATTTACCTTGACGGCAGCATCCATCCTGGACGGCCTGAGTCCATGGTTGGAGCGCATTGTTACGGTTACAACAAGCACTCAATCGGGGTGTGCTATGTCGGAGGCACCGAGAAAAATAACATCAAAGTGGGCAAGGACACTCGCACACCTGAGCAGAAGGAAGCATTGGCGAAACTCCTGGCGGATCTTCACCAACGCTTTCCTCATGCCACACTCCACGGCCACCGTGAGTTTGAATGCATCCGCCTGAAGAGCAAGAAATGCTCCAGCTGTACCGATTGCCAGTACAACAAGGAAGTTTGTACGCTTGCAGGCAAACCCTGCCCATGCTTCGACGTAAGCGAATACCAGTACATTTTCAACGACAATAATACTTCTCCAAAATGAAATCAATTCTTCACTTTCTTCTTCTACTTTCAGTCTCTTGTATGTTACTTTCGTGCCGCACCACGAAAGCCAGTGTGTCGGCATCTGAGAAGAGCGAGACGGTGGCGACGAGCGCCGACCGTCTCTGCTCCTCTCTGATGACTGACTCCATAAACAGATGGTTCACGCTGTCAGTTGACAGCCTCTTTATCATCTTGTCAGAACAAGGCATAGTCATTGTTCCTGAAGGCAAAGCATCGCCATCACTTACAGCGGAAAGTATGCCATTAAGAGACGCTGGCCAAGGCGCAGCGTCCCTTGATGACATGTACTTTCTAAGCTGTAAGCCTCCCGCCACAAGTGGCCAGAATTATAGTGCAAGCACAAAGCAGCCTACCGCTCAAAGGCCATCGGCCCTGAAGATATACGGACTTCACGTTGATGCGGGCAGCAACAAGAAGTCCAACGTACAGACTTTGACAACGGACAGTGTGGCAGAGACCACACAATCCTCTTCTGTCAAAGCTTCAGATGTGCGGAAGTCCGCACCCAGCACGGCTCCGAAGTATATCTTCTATATCCTCTTACTCGCCTGTGCTTTATATCTCATCTATCGCTTTCGCCATAGGCTGAAAAAGCATTTCTGATAAAGTGGTAGTAGTCTCCCTTTTCGCGTTTTATTATTAACAACAGGCTACATTATTATTACTCAAAACTGCACTGCACCCACACAGTCTGAACAGCGAAAAAGTCGATGTCCTTCGCGTTAAACAAAAAAAATGCGAAAAAAAAGGGGCTTATAAATATGATTATACGAAGAATTTGGAAAAAACAACAAGCCAGGAATTCTTCGTCTATTATGTGCAGAAATGATGCTTATGCTCTGGAGAGCTTCGGCGTTTATGGCTATACGTCATCATGTAATCACTTCTGCCCTTTACCCAATAAGAGACGGTGCCAGTCCTGTCGACCGTCTCATTATTGGAAGGGCAGACTTCTCTTCTGACATCTTCTGTTACTCACAGACAAAATGCTTATGCCCCGAGTGGCCATCCTCTTTGGACGTTTTCGCTTATTCAACGATGAATGCTTATGCTCTGGAGAGCATCGGCGTTTATGGCTATTCGCCATCATACAATCTTTTCTGCCCTTTACCCAATAAGAGACGGTGCCAGTTCTGGCGACCGTCTCATTATTGGAAGGGCAGACTTATTCTTCCGACATCTTCTGTTACTCACAGACAAAATGCTTATGCCCCGAGTGGGCATCCTCTTTGGGCGTTTTCGCTTATTCAGCGATGAATGCTTATGCTCTGGAGAGCATCGGCGTTTATGGCTATTCGCCATCATACAATCTTTTTTTCCCTTTACCCAATAAGAGACGGTGCCAGTCCTGTCGACCGTCTCATTATTGGAAGGGCAGACTTCTCTTCTGACATCTTCTGTTACTCACAGACAAAATGCTTATGCCCAGAGTGGGCATCCTCTTTCAGTGTTTTCGCTTATTCAGCGAGGGGTGTTTATGCCTTCAGGCATCTTTACTTAGAACATTTCACCTTTCCTGATCCATGCCGAGACCATCCTTCAGATGGTATCAGCATGGTAAAGGTGATTATCATTCTGACTCTTCGCCAAGGCGACTATTTTTCACACAGTCACTTCGCCAAGTTGCCAAGCCGAAACCCTGCGCACAGGGATTCGGCTTGACAGTGGCGACAATTCTAAAGACATCTTCGGCTATTCGCCGACAATACCGCAAGCGGACACTTCGCCCAGGGGCGATTTCTGCCCACCCCAGGCCCCTGCGTGTCACCAATCATCAGCCGTAGCCCATGATTGACTCCCAAGCGTCTGTGTCGGCTGGCCACTCGCTGTGAGCCTGTTCCGAAGAGAATAGGCACTGCCTATGCGATGAACGGCATGGCTTCAAAGAAGTAAGTATGTGCCAGGCGGGAGCGTACTCCGGCCCAGCGCATACACACTCCTTTGTCCCAAGGGAACAGTCATTGCTGTTCGTCGCGCAGCACCCACACACTTCTTCCACTGGCACCCTGCTGAGTTGTCTCAGCTCGCCACGGACGCTTGGGAGTAGATGGCAATAGCCATCCCAGACACTTGCCTTATCGAGCCAAGGCTCATTTATTTCTTCGACTTCTTCTGCTACTCGCAGACATAACGCTTATGTCCTTATCGGACATCTTTTCTTTGACTTCTTCACCTATTCGGTGACAGGATGCTTATGCCCATGAGGGCATCCAATGTTTATGCCAAAGGCATCTTCAAGCCAGACAAGGCTGTATGTTATGCAGCCACGTCCGGCTTCTCTTTGGTCGCAGAAGTGTACCAAAGAAAAGAAATCTTCGGCAACGCTAATGCTCATGGGAGCAACACTTATGCTGAAGATTTCTTTTCTCCAGTACACACCTGCCTAATTACCGCACAATGATGTGCCATTTATCTTCCTCGACGAGACGAGGAACCTTTTGGGCTGACAAACATTTGCCATGACTGAAATCAGATAGATTACGGTCGTGGCAGATGATTGTCTCGGTCGCCTTTCCACCAGTACAACAAGAAACCCTCGACAGGCGGAGGGATTTCTTGTTTTACCCGTGGCTTTGTTACCGTACATGTACGCCTTAACCCTTGCATGAGCAAGGAGAGTGGAAGCGCATAGACATTACCCATCGAAACCATACGGCATGGCGTATGGACTTCGGTGGGTAATGACTGTGCTGATGCTCTTTCTCACAGGTACGCCGCATAAATCCTCGGTCAGTGGAAGGTGTTCCATCGACGGAGGATTTTTGTGGCGCACCCGTGGCTTCTTACCGCCCATTCGGGCGAATGGGGCGCAGACTTGCAAGCGGTCGGGCGGCTATCCGTTGGCATAGGGAAACCATCGGATTTTTCATGGATGTAGGCGCAAATATGGATTATATGAGACCATAGGGGCAATTTTTCGGCTTGTTAGCGGCTTTTGTTGGCACTCCGAAACTTTCGGCTCTCTCGTGGTGGTCGTGGTGGTGGGTGGTGTGTCGTGTCATCGTGGGGCAGTTGCCTTTTTTGCGAGACTTTCGGACTTTTGAGGGGTAGCGAGACTTCGAGGGCTATTTTAACGAATGAGACTGAAAACGGCATTTTCTTAACATTTGTTTACATATTCCGATTGCTTCAAGGTCGGGAGAGGGTCAGCGAGGACAGGGCGCGTGGGGGGTGGTTACTCCGACGGGTTAAGGGCGCCGCCCTTAACAATCCCGTAAGTACCTGACTATCAAGCACCGAAACAGTTATTAACTTAACTATTTTCGATTTTAACGAATGAACGGCTAAAATCTGGCTCGTTTTGGCTCACTGGTGCTTGGTCAGAGAGCGGTCGCGGCTGCATGGAAATCCTCATTTGCCGCGTGGTCGTTGATGGGTGCCTGATGTGCTTCCTCTACCTTCACCCAGTCAAGTCTCAGGCAGAGGCATCCGGCACGTCTTTTCGTATGTGTGCGTGGCAGCGTACTTTTGTGGCAAAAACAAGAAACTATGTCATCAATCAACGCAAATGCAACTGTCACCCTTACCGTCAATGGCAAGCAGGCTCAGGATATGCTCGATAACCTGAAGAAAAAGTCCCAGGATCTTGAAAAGGCCATCGAGGGAGCTGCCAAGGCAGGGGATAAGGCGAAGCTGACCCGACTGCAGAAGGAACTTCGCCAGACGAACCGACAGATCGCACAGATAGAGAGTGCAACCGTCGGTGTAGAAAAGGTACTGAAGAATCTTGATAAGGCTACGCCGAAGGAACTGAACAAGACGCTTTCCACGCTCAGAAGCCAGCTGAACGGCATCGAGCGGGGAACGGAGGAATGGAACCGACAGTGTGAGGCCATCAAGAGGGTAAAAGCTGAAATAGCCCGTGTCAATGCTGACCTCAGCGTGAACGAAAGCCTGTGGGACCGCTTCAACCGCACCATGAACGAGTGGCAGGCTACGCTCATGGGTGCTGCTATGGCTATCACTGGCTTGGTGATGGCCGGAAGGTCTGCGGTCAAGGCTTTTGCGGACATGGACGCTGAGATGGCCAACGTCCGCAAGTACACTGGAATGACAAAGGAACAGGTGGAAGACCTGAACGAGGAGTTCAAGAAGATGGACACCCGTACTTCCCGGGAACAGCTGAACATCCTTGCGGAAGAAGCGGGTAAGCTGGGCAAACAGTCCAAAGAGGAAATTCTGGGCTTCGTCCGTGCTGCAGACCAGATTAACGTCGCTCTCGATGAGTTGGGCGATGGTGCTACGCTGACACTTTCAAAGCTGACCACCATCTTTGGCGACGAAGAAAGGCTGGGAACGGAAAAGGCCCTGCTGTCCGTCGGTTCTGTCATCAATGAGCTTTCGCAGAACTGTACGGCAGCGGCTCCTTACCTGGCCAACTTTGCTAAGCGTATGGCAGGTGTCGGAGCACAGGCTGAAATGACTATTCCGCAGATTATGGGCTTCGCAGCCGTACTGGACTCGCAGGGCCAAGCTGTGGAAATGTCGGCAACCGCCGTTTCCAAACTGATTATGGATATGTTCAAGCAGCAGGATAAGGTCATCAAGGCGACTGGCATGAACGCTGAGAAGTTCAAGGAGGCGCTTTCACGCAGTACCAACGAGGGATTGCTGATGTTGCTTGACACGCTGAATAAGCTGGGCAACATCGATGTACTGGCTCCAGTCTTTAAGGACATGGGCGAGAACGGTGCCCGTGCAGCGCAGGTGATTTCGGCACTGGCCGGAAACCTCGACATGGTACGCTGGCAACAGGAGGAAGCAGCAAAGGCATTTGCTGAAGCTACCTCGGTCACGAAGGAATATGAGGTGCAGAACAATACGGTTCAGGCAGGACTTGACAAGGCTAAGAAGCGTGTCAAGGAACTGGCAGTTGAACTGGGAGAGAAGCTGCAGCCCGTCATGCGACTGGTGGTGTCTTCGACTACCATCATGCTTCGGGTGCTGTCGGCCATCGTGGACTTCTGCATCAAGTACAAGACAGTGATCATCACTGTGACCGCCGCCATTGTCGGGTACTGGACGGCTGTAAAACTGCAATATCTCTGGTCGCTACGCTTTGTTGCAGTGCAGAAGCTGAAAGTGGCCTGGTACGCCATCGAGGACGTTTGGCTGGCTGCATCCATCCTGAAGCATAAGGTGCTGACAGGACAGATTACGGCAGCAGCGGCAGCGCAGACGTTCTTCAACAAGGTATTGAAGATGAATCCCTATGGTTTTGTCATCGCCGCCGTGACTACGATTGTCGGCCTGTATGTCAAATGGGCCAAGTCCTCCAACGATGCTGCTTTGGCGCAGAAGCGGTTGAAGGAGATTGAAGACCAGGCGAACCGTGATACATACGAGCAAATAGCGAATATCGAGAGACTGAAAAAGACCATCGAGGACGAAACAGTTTCGGTGAATAACCGAAAGAAGGCCATCGAGGAGCTTCAGGAGATCATACCCGGCTATCATGCCTCTATTTCCGAAGAGGGAAGGCTATACGGCCACAACATCAAGTTATTGACGAATTACACGGAGCAGCTGAAGAACTCGGCGCGTATCAAGGCAGCACTCGACAAACTGCCTGATGCCGAGAAGGAGCGTGACGACTGGTTCAATGAGGCTCCTGACAACATACAGAACGCCTGGTTCAATGAGAACGTCAACCGCATGTCAGAGACGGATGCCATGCGGGAGGCTTCTGTCAGTCCGTCGGGCTACAGGGCATGGAAGAGAAAGTTCGAGAGTCTGGAGAAAGCGGTCAACCAGTACAACAATATCATTGATACCATGACCGCAGAGAACCAGCGTCTGGCCGACGAAGCCGCTGCACTCGGTGATGGCGGTGGAGGAGGTGGTGGCGGTGGCTTCACACCTCCTGGCGATGACGATGCCATGAAGCAGGAGCGCTTCAAGGAGGAAAAGGAGTGGAAAGCCCGCGAGGAAGCACTGAACCGAATCGCATACGCTACGGGACAGAAGAACTATGAGCAGTACCAGCAGCGCATCAACGAGATAGCGGTGGAGTACCAGGAAAAGCTACTCCAGCGCACCGACCTGACAGACCAGGAACGGCTCGATGCTCAGGCTGAATACTACGAGGCAAAGAAGAAACAGACGGAGGACGGTGAAAAGATGTCCGTCGAGCAGGAAAACCAGATGTACAATGAAGCGGTTGCACTGCAGAAGCAACGCTACATTGACGGAGAGGTGGAGCAGGAGGTGTATCAGCAGACATTGGAACTGTTGGAGTTGAATCACCTGAGACGGATGGTTTCTCTGTACCGGGAAGGCACCAACGAGCATCTTCAGGCACAGCGAGCCTATCAGGACAGGCTGATTGCTGACCAGAGGAAACATCAGCAAGAGACAGAAGCAGCCGAGAAAAAGCATCAGGACAAGCTGGCCCAGATCAAGAAAGACTACTTCGGTGACAACAGGGGCGAGCGTGTAAACAAGTACATGGCTGACCTCGAAGCCCTGAAACAGGTCTATGAGATGGAGATTCAGGCTGCTGGCGACAATGCCAGGGAGAAATTGCGTATCGAGGAAGCCTATCAGAAGGCGAAGAAAGCCCTACGCAAGAAATACGGCATTGACGAGCTGGACGATAACAAGATCTTCCTCGAAGAATGGACGTCTGACATGCAGGAGTGGCTACAGTCGGACATGGGTAAGGCCGTCACTGGTTCCTTGGAGGTCATCAGTTCCGGCATGAGCAGCATCTTCCAGCAGCTTTCCTCACTGGTACAGGCTGAATGTGACATACAGGTTGCCGCCATCGAGAAACGGTACAAAACCGAAATCTCGAATGCGGAGGGTAACAATTACCAAGTAAAAAAGCTGGAGGCGAAGAAAGAGAAGGAAATCGCCAAGGTGAAGAACGAGGCGAACAAGAAGATGTACAAGATGCAGGTGATGCAGGCTATCGCACAGACGGCAACGGCAGCATTGAATGCATATTCGTCGGCTGCTGCAGTGCCTGTCATCGGTTATATCCTGGCACCTATCGCAGCGGCAACGGCTGTAGTGGCCGGAATGCTGCAGGTGCAGGCCATCAAGAAACAGCAGGAGGCGAGCGCAGCACAGGGCTATGCCACTGGTGGCTTCACTGGTGAAGGTGGGAAGTATGAGGTGGCCGGAGTGGTGCATAAAGGGGAATGGGTGGCAACACAGGAGTTGCTGCAGTCGCCCGTGGCCCGCCCGATGATTGAGGCACTGGACTATGCGCAGCGAACGAATACAATAGGATCGTTACGCTCTGACGATGTTTCAAGAACCATCGTGGCACCGAGCGTTTACGCACAGTCTGCTCAATCAACGCCAACTGTCATTGTGCAGCAGCCAGGACCTGATGCACAGACGGAGATAGCAGCAACACACGCCGCCATGAAGGAGTATGCCGACGTAATAAGGCAGCTGAAAGACCGCCTGAATGAGCCGTTTGTGACTGTCAA
>Ga0265299_10005519_pt1 | contig 11725 bp, 12 predicted proteins | sample AusTroGonzalo_MG_4_FD_193485 | JGI IMG/M metagenome (GOLD analysis project Ga0265299, IMG submission 193485) | Bovine rumen microbial communities from tropical cattle in Woodstock, Queensland, Australia - Gonzalo_02 | ecosystem: Host-associated > Mammals > Digestive system > Stomach > Rumen ...
GGACAACTCTTTTATCCCGTCAACGATTACGTTGGCATGGGGCTTGAGTATGAGCAGCTGATTCTTTTTTGCCAGTATGGCGTTCAGCTTATCCATATCCATGCTCTGGGTGAATATGTTGCGCTGGGAGTCACGCCAGGTGGGCATATAGACAAACACCTTGTCATAACCTTTGCATCTTTGAACCATATCCCATGTCTGCCGGGGTTCATACTTCTTTATGAAACTGATGCGTTCCTGTTCTGTTACGGTAAGTATACGGTTACGCGGGTAACCCAACTCCAGGCAACGTGACTGGGGAATGCGGAATGCCTTGGCAAACATGGATGTCTGGAAAGGCGTGGATGTGAGCAGCCAGTCGGGACGGCGGAAAGATTCGGGATGGCGGAATACATCCAGTTTGTTTTTCTTGCTGTAGCGGTCGGCCAGAGGTCCCGATATGGTGTTGAACTCAGTCCTTTTCAGGCCTACGCCATGCCAGAGGTTGATACAAACTGCACCACCTGACAGGCAGAACATAATATCGGCGGTATAGGAGTTGAAGAACCAGTACCGTGATGTGAGTGCATGCCATATTCCGCGTGGTCCCAGAACCCAGTATGCCTCGAGTCCGTAGCTGCGCACCTTCTTTACGCAATCCCTGTTTGTAGAGAGCCAGACCTTACGTATGTTGTCATCGGTCTGCCGGGATGCGTATATGAAGAGGTAACGGGCATTGTCGTTGAATGCCCCGCGGAAACTGCCAAAAGCATATTTGCGCTTGCTGCGTGGAAACAGAAACGAGAACGGATAGATGAGATAGCAGATTATGTATGCAATCAGTTTCATCTGTTCAGTCTTTCTTGATACGAACGTCAAATACCTGGCCGGTAAGGTCCGAAATCAGCGTTTTCAATGAAGCATCGGCTACGCTGGCAGCATCAAGGAGCGTACCCTCGGGCTCATTGCCGAAATTGCGTACGCGCATAGGTGTCTTGGTGCGTTCCGGATTCATCACGTTCACGCGTATTCCATCCTGTTCCCACTCCTGTGCCAATGCCTGCATGAAGTTTACTACAGCAGCTTTGGTTGATGAGTAGATGCTGTAGAGCGCACGACCGCGGGTGTATGAGCTGGAGGTGTAGAGCAGCAGCTGTCCGTGGCTCTGTTTAAGGTACGGGAAACTCTCTATGGCTATGTTTACCATACCGTCATAGTTGGTACGTATCATGGTGTTCAGCGCATCGGGATCCATGGTAACCAGGGGTTCGCGTCTGAGAATGGCGGCACTGTTCACTACATAGTCTATATGACCCTCCTTGTCATATATCTCTTTGAGACATGCAGCAACAGCACCTCTGTCAGCTATGTCTGTTCCGGTAGTACTGCGTGAGAACGAGTATGTCTTTGCTCCGTGCTGCATGGCCTTTGATACCACTTCGGCTCCTATGCCCGAGTTACCACCGAATACAGCCAGTACCTTGCCGTTCAGTGATGAGAACTGTGCATCATCCTGAACAGTGGTGGAACGCAACTGGAAGAGTTTGTCAAGCAGGTATGAATCCTCCTTATAGGTGAGCTTCATGTTTGACTCCTCACCGGGTACTACATACACCTTCTCGTCCGGGAGGTATCTGACCACAGTGCCGCAGTCATCGGATGATGTAAACTTGGGGTCCTTGAGAGCTATCTCATAAGCCTTGCTGATGACACTCTGACGGAATGCCTGAGGTGTCTGTCCGCGACGCAGGAACCTGCGGTCAGGAATACTCTTGATAACCTCACCCTTGTCATCAACCTGTATTATGGTGTCAGTTGCGGGAACGGCTACATCTATTGCATTGTAGCTCTTGAGGGCCTCCACTATACCGTCAATTATGGTGTTGCTCAGGAGCGGGCGCACTGCATCATGAAATATAAGTGCGGAGTCAGGCTCATTTGAATAGGCGTTGATGGCGGCCAGACTGGATTCATATCTCTCCTGTCCGCCCGACAGTATCTTCTTTACCTTGCTCCATTTGTTGCGGAGAACCATCTCCTCAATCTCATGCATGTACAGGGAGTTGGTCACTATGGCAATCTCGTCAATGAGTCTGTGATTGTCAAATACGTTTACAGTATGCTCAATAACGGTCTTTCCGGCCACCTTGAAGAACTGTTTGGGTATACCCAGTCCCGATCTGGAACCAACTCCTCCTGCAAGGATTATAGCTATGTTTCTACTCATCATATGTTTATTTAGAGTCTTTATGTTCTACATTTACCACGTTGTGGGTTATCGTCACATTGGGGATCTTGCGCCAGTCACCGTACAGACGGGTCAGATACTCGTCACATCTGCATGGTGCCGGGAACATGTGTCCCTCAAATTCAATCTCTCCTAACGGGAAGGTCTCATCGGTTACCCTGAGGGAATAATAACCCAATCCATAGTCAAATATCCACTGCTTGCGCATGAACAGCTTACCCACCAGAGTGGCCAGTTGTACAAGCAACCAGGTGAAAGGGTAAAGACAGACTGCAACCAGGTGTCTGATCCTGCCATCCTGCAGCAGTTTGTACTTGCGTCTGAAACAGGGGCCGAACAGACGGTCAATGTTCCTGTTCATGAAAGGCCTTCCGTTTACAAGGTACATTATGTCAATCCATGCGTTGTCCTTCTTGACGGTTTTCTCCTTGGGTTTTAAGGGATCGGCCGATATGTGTGACACCAGGACGTCATCATTTACAACCCTGGCCCATCTTTTTGCCGTGTACTCTTGGGTGTTGGCATCAATAAAGCGGAAAGGCAGTTTCAGACCTTTCTGCATTGCCTCTTTCAGCTTTTTGCGGTCTTTTTTGAGCACGCATACGTCAAGGTCGTCATCCCAGGGTATGAAACCTCCGTGTCTTACTGCACCCAGGAGCGTACCTGCATCGAGCCAATAGACCACACCCTCCTCTCTGCAAACCTTGTCAAACTCAATCAGGGTTTCCATAAGGCTTGTCTGCAGGGAACGGAGCATAGAACCGTCGGGGTTGTATTTCTGTCTTAACTCTTTCTGTATTTCAGGATCAATCATAATCACTTGTTTAGTTTTCTCTCTTACCCTGTCCGGATAAGAATCCCTTAATCATATTAAGTCCGTTGCGTCTCTCAGAGCCGTTCATTCCAATCAGGAAAGAGGTAATGGAGGTAACAGCTATGCAGATTGCAATGACAATCAGGGAACGGATGGTCCTGCTCATCATGCAATGGTCATACAGATAGGATCTGGCAACAACTGATATAGCCGATGAAATGGCCGTTACAGCCAGGATTGGCAACACTGATGTCTTGACAAAAATGCCGGGTCTTAACCCTGTCTGCCTATATACGAACCATACCCTCAGGGCCTGAGCCAGCAATGAAACGGCAATTGATATATACAACACTGTTGGGGCCGGCATATTCAAGAACTTGATTGCAAGATATGACAGAGGCAGTATTGTCAGCATAGTGATTCCAACGGTGAGTTGGAAATTGCGTATATTTCCGGTAGCCTGTACGGGAGCAGTAAGCGGACTGGTCAGACTGTTTACCAGCGCCTCTATGATCATGAGGCGTGTCAGTATATAGGCTATATCCGGAACATTGTCTTCCCTGAGCCAAAGGGGCAGAATGAATTCGGCCTCAAGAAGCAACGGTAGGGCAACAACAAACAGCAGATAGAATGAGAACTTGGAACTCTGACATATAAGTTTATGCATGTCATCAATCTCATTTGCCACATATGATTTGTATATCTGTGGCCTTACAGCTGTAAAGAAGTTGAAGTTCAGTTGCGTAATGGTCATCTGGACTTTATTGGCAATAGCTCTGGCCGCACTCATGATCAAACCGAAATGTGCGTTCAGAAGCAGGGTCAAACCCATGTTCTTGAATACATCGGCCGATGATCCTATCATGTTCCAGCCGGAGTATGAGAACATCTCCTTGAACTGCTCCTTGTCAACGACCAGCTTGAACCGGCACTCTTTGTAGAACAGTCTGCAATAGAGCCAATGGAACAGTGATGTAATAAGCTGGATTGTCATTCTCAGCCCGGCATACAGGATAATCCTGCTGTCCTTGTCATCGGGAGCCATAATAAGAACGGCAGCCACACCCAGGGTGGCGAATGCTTCAAAAAGGCTCAGGTATGCAAAGACTTTCATTTTCTCCCTTGCTATGATCATACCCTGATAGGGAACTCTCATCACGTAGAGTGCAAATGAAATGATGCTGAACTGGAATACCCATTTGGCGGCATGGTAATGGCCGTTTACATCGGCATTGTGCATAAGGTACCAGTAACCGGCAGTCTCGGACAGCAGTACAATGGCCAGTGTAAGAATGACAAAAATGGTGAGACTTATGCTGAATATCCTTTTCAGCCTGTCGTAATCCTGATGTTCCAGATCATATGAGTAATACCTCTGGCATGCGGTTGACAGAGGTCCTGTAAGGAATGATACCAGCAGTACTATCTGGCTTACAGCGTCAAACAGACCGTAATACTCCTTGCCCAAAGCATTTATGACGACTCTGGACGTGTAGAGACCGACAACCATGACAACGAGCATCCTGACATAGAGTAGGATGGTGTTAGCTGCTATTCTTTTCTGGTCAACTGCGGTCATAGTGCCTTGTCAGTGGGATGATAATCAGCGGTCCTTCCAATAGAAGTGGATGTAATCCTGTTGCGGTACTCTCTGTTCAACAGGAGGTAACTGCATGTAGTCTCCGTACCTGCTTGTCAGGAATTCATCATATCCGTTGATGACATAGAACTTGGTGTCCTCAAACGGAACCAGAATGAACTCTTTCATGGCCTGTGCCTCCACATAAGCCTCTTCACCTATAAAGCCAAGCTGAGCCAGATGGCTGGTGGAACCGAATTTGAGTCCTTTTACAACATTCTCCTTAAGGTCAAGATAATACTCCGGTTTTGGTTTGAAAACTGAGAGAATCTTCTTCTTAAGGGTGTTCAGGTTATATTTGAAAGGTCTCTCCTTAGTGAATGGCCTGAGGCTTTTTCTCAGTTTCAGGGCCTTTTCATGGGGCACTCTCAGTTCATTCCAGAGTTTATGGAATGATTCATAGTCATCGGGTACCGAGTCAACAGGAAAGATGTCAATCCATAATCCCAGATTGCCCTGATTCCTTATCCACGGTTCCATTGACTCAACACAGGTCTGTGCGGTATCGCAAACTCTTGCAAAAGAGATCAGGCAGTCCTGCCTGGTATGTCTTGACACTACCTCCAGGCCTGGGGCCTTGAATGTCTTGCAGAACCTGTCATAATCCGGTCTGAGCATCATGATGTCCAGATCGTCATCCCAAGGAACGAATCCCTTATGGCGGATTGCTCCTATCAGTGTTCCGAATGAAAGGGAATACTTTATGTCGTTTTCAACGCAGAATCGGTGCACCTCAGTGAGTATCTGCATTGAGAACATCTGAATCTCCCTTAATGTCATCTCTTTCATAAACTGTCGTAATCAAGTGTTCATGTACTATAAAGCCTCATCGTCAGGCTTCTCTACAGATGAAACCGGTTTGTCCTTTATGCTGTGCTTGCGTGATTTCTCCCAAGCGGCCTTGCGCTTGAGATAGTCCTCATAATGTTTTTCCAGATAGTTATCGGCCATAATCACAAGTCTCTTACAATTTCCGGTGCTATTTGGGCCAGCGGCTCCATGACAAATTGCCTCTGGCGCATCATCGGATGCGGTATTGTCAGCTCAGGAGTGTTAAGGACCAGGTCATCGTACAGAAGTATGTCAATGTCTATGATCCTGTCCTTGTAACCATCGGCTCCCGTCTTGGATGTGCGTCCCAGTCTCCTCTCAATCTGTTGGGTGGTATGGAGTACATCCAGAGGTTTCATCGGGGTATCTACCTTTACAACCATGTTCAGAAACGGATTGGGACTCTCAAATCCCCACGGTTCTGTCTCCAACACAGTGGATTGGGCCATTACGGTACCTATCTCAAGGCCGATAAGTGACAGGGCGGACTCCAGATTGGACCGCCTGTCACCCAGATTGGTGCCCAGTGATAGATACAGTGTAGCCATCCTTATCAGTCTGTTATAAGCATTGCGTCACCGTAGCAACCAAACCTGTAGCCCTCCTTGACTGCCAGGTTGTAGGCTGCCATCACCTTCTCATAACCGCCGTATGCACATGTGAGCATAAGCTGTACGGACTCGGGCAGCTGGAAGTTGCTTACCATGCTGTCTGCCACGCTGAATGTGTAGGGCGGGAATATGAACTTGTTGGTCCAGCCGTCAAAAGGCTTGATCAGATGGTCTGTTCCGACAACTGTCTCAAGGGCACGGTTAACGGTGTTGCCTATGGCACATATCTTGTGGCCGCCCAGCTTGGCGTTGTTTACTATGTTGGTGCACTCCTCGGTCACATACATCTCCTCAGACTCCATCTTGTGCTTGGTCAGGTCCTCCACGTCTATCTCGCGGAAATTACCCAGACCGCAGTGCATGGTTATGAATGCGCGGTCAATGCCTCGTATCTCCATGCGCTTCATCAGCTCACGGCTAAAGTGCAGGCCGGCGGTAGGAGCTGTGACAGCACCCTCATTTGTGGCAAATATGTTCTGGAAGCACTCCTCATCGGTGTAGTCATCCTTGCTCTTCTGGTCCATGGGAACGGGCTTAACCTTACCATCCTGGTCATAAGACCATGCGCAGGCCTTGCGCTTAAGGTAGGTTGGGATAGGAGCCTCACCCAGTGCATAGAGAGCCTTCTTGAACTCGTCATGCGGGCCGTCATAGAGGAATCTCAGCACACGGCCACGTGAGGTGGTGTTGTCAATAACCTCGGCAACCATTGAGTTGTCCTCACCAAAGTAGAGCTTGTTACCGATACGGATCTTACGGGCGGGATCCACCTGTACATCCCATAGCAGGTTCTCCTCACGCAGCTCACGCAGCAGGAAAACCTCAATGCAGGCTCCGGTCTTCTCCTTGTTGCCGTACATGCGGGCGGGGAAAACGCGGGTGTCATTAAAGACAAAAACGTCCTTTTCATCAAAGTAATTCAGGATGTCCTTGAACTGTACATGTTCAATTTCATCTGACTTCTTGTGCACGACCATCAGTCTTGACTCGTCGCGGTGTTGTACAGGATACTGTGCTATCCTGTCTTCGGGGAGCTTGAATTTGAATTGTGATAGTTTCATTCCCTTTTCTTGATTTATAGTTATTCGTTAATTCAATTCTTAATTGTCAATTGTCAATTGTCAATTGTCAATTCTCTGAGATTCTTCGGTCTCAATCCGGGCCGCGTCCAGCCAACTCTGAAACGCCTCAGGATTAAGGCACTCATCAACCTTGTAGTCACCCACACGGGTGCGTCTCAGGGCAATAAGGTGACCGCCGCTCTCAAGTGCCTGGCCGATGTCACGTGCCAGAGCCCTTATGTATGTTCCCTTGCTGCATACTACGCGGATGGTTATGTCGGGCAGGTTGCATTCCGTGAGCTCTATCTCATCAATGACCAGCGTCTTGGGCTTGAGTTCCACCTCATCTCCGTTACGGGCCATCTTGTAGGCGCGTTTGCCGTCTACCTTGCAGGCCGAGAATGTGGGCGGCACCTGCTCAATCCTTCCCTTGAAACGCTCCAGCACCTGCTCTACCATCTCACGTGTGATATGCTCGGTGGGGTAGGTGGCGTCAATGGGTTTCTCCAGGTCAAATGACGGGGTGGTTGCTCCCAGACGTATGGTGGCGTAATACTCCTTGGTACCTGACTGCAGCTCCTCTATACGCTTGGTGGCTCTGCCGGTGCATACTATCAGCACACCGGTGGCCAGAGGATCCAATGTCCCGGCATGTCCCACCTTGAGTTTCTTTACCCCCAGGCGGCGGCATATCATCCATCGGACCTTACCCACGACATCGAATGATGTCCAGCGGTAAGGCTTGTCAAACGCCATTATTACTCCTTCCTCAAAATTCATCTTACAGGAACAGCAGTGTCATTATTCCGGCTACGGCGCAGTAGAGGCCGAACCATATCAGTTTACCCTTGCGCACAATGGCTATCATCCATTTGCAGGCGGCGCATCCGGCCACGAATGCGGCCAGGAATCCTATAGCCAGCACGCCGATGCCTGTCTCTGAACCGGCAGTACCTGATCCGGCCGATTCAACCAGGTCCTTCATATCCAGCAGTGCCTCACCCAGGATGGGAGGTATCACCATCAGGAATGAGAACTGTGCCAGGTTCTCTTTTTTGTTGCCCAGCAGCAGACCGGTTGCTATGGTTGAACCGGAGCGTGACAGGCCGGGCAGCACGGCAATGGCCTGTGCGATACCTATCACCAGAGCGTTGAATCCTGATATCTGCTCTTTTTGACGCGGCTTGGCGTAGTATGAGAATGTGAGCAGGGCCGCTGTAACCAGAAGGCAGCATCCCACCACGGTGGTGCCTGACCCGAATATTTCCTCAATCCTGTCCTTGAAGAAAAGACCTACCACGCCCACAGGAATCATGGAGATGATGATGTTGATGGCGTATCGGGTTCCCTCATTAAGGCCGTTGTAGCTGTTCCAGCTCTGGCGGCTGAAGAGGTCACGCAGAATCCATACTATCTCTTTCCACAGGATGACTATGGTGCTGAGTACGGTGGCTACATGCACCAGTACGGTGAATGCCATGTTCTGTTCACCCTCAATGCCGAAAAGTGCCGATGCAATGGCCAGATGTCCGCTGCTGCTTATGGGCAGATACTCAGTGAGTCCCTGCAGCAGTCCCATCAGGAGTGATTCAATCCAACTCATTCGTTATCGGCCTCCTTTTCATTACGGGGCTTGTATACTATAGCCACGATAATGGTTATGAATCCTATCAGTGTCACTACGGGAGCTACCTTGATACGGCGTACGCTGAATATATCGGGATCAAAGTAGTCATTTGTGCAGTTGGAACCTGTCATCAGGATCAGTCCCAGAATGATGATTGCCATTCCGATGGCTGTCAGGATGTAATTTGTCTTGGTGAAAGCGAATTTTTTCTTGTCCATATCAGTGTTGTTTGTTTATACGTAATGAAGCTCTCCTGATTTCATCCTCAGAAAACGGTTTACGGAGTGCAGGGCGCATATTCCGGTAATGAGCAGACCTATCAGTGTCACAACGGCAAAGACGGGTATGATGATCCTGGGCTCTATGAGCATGATGAGCCACGGTTCATACTTGAGTCCCAGCTGCAGGCCGTACCATATCATGAGGCAGGTGAGCAGTGCCGATACCAGACCTATCCAGAGATTTCTCCTTATGAACGGTCTGCGTATGAATGACCACTTGGCGCCTACCAGTTTCATGGAGTAGAGTATGAAACGCTGGGCGTAGATGGTCAGTTTGATGGTGTTGTTTATAAGCGTGAATGATACCAGTGACAGTATCACTGCCAATATGAGCAGTATGCCTGCCACCTTGTGGATGTTGCTGTTTATTATGTCCAGCAGGTCTTTCTGCCAGGATACCTCGCGTACGCCCTCCTTGGCCGCAATCTTTTTCTCTATCAGCTTAAGGCTGTCGCTGCAGGCGTAATTGGCCTCCAGACGTACGTTCAGTGATGCGTAGAAGGGGTTGTACTCCAGGAACTGTGACGGGTCTGTACCCATGGCCTTTGTCATCTCCTTCAAGGCGTCATCCTTTGATATGTATGAGCATGCGGCGCAGTAGGGGGCGGCCTCGATGCTGCGTCTTAGTGATGACAGCTGTGTATCGGTAATGCTCTCCTTGAGTATGACCTCTACAGTCATCTCCTGCTTGAGGTGGCGTGACAGGTCACCTGCTGTAAGCAGCAGCAGCGTAACGATACCTATCAGCAGCAGTACCAGTGACGTGCTTATGCATGCCGTTATGAACAGCAGGTCTATCCTCTTCTTTTTCTTTTGTTTGACCATCTTATTCTGTCTCTTTTCTTTTTCTGAAAACGTAAACCAGTGAGCTGCTCTTGCCGCGTTGGGTGATAGAGATACGCCAGCAGCGCAGTCCCTCCATCATTCCGCGCAGGAACGCCATCTTGTGCCTGAGATGCCTCTCTGACAGTATCGAAATATAGAAACAGTCATAAGGCAGCTTCTCATGATGCATCAGGGTGAACCCATGTCTGTGTAACAGCTGGCACAGTGAACTGGGGTTGAAATGCCACAGGTGTCTGGGGACATCATAGGCTGCCCAGTAGGGACCGTAATACATGGCATCGGTGGAGCATATGTTGGGGCATGCCATTACCAGCACTCCACCCGGACGGAGCAGCTCATAGAAGCGGTCCAGCAACTCATGGGGGTGATGCACGTGCTCGAACACATGCCACATGGTGATCACGTCAAATGTCCCGGCATGCAGGCTGTCCATTTCGGGAACGTCAATCATGCGGTGGTGGAACATCTCAAGTGAGAACTGTCTCTCCTCGTGGTATCTCTCTACCGATGTCACTTTCCAGCCGCGTCTCTCCATCCTGTGTGAGAAAAAACCGGTCTTGGCACCGTAGTTGAGCAGGGAGCCGCTGGTGCGGTAGGCATGTGTCTCAATAATACGTGCCTTCTTGCCCAGCATACGTGCACGGACGTGGTAGTAAAGCTTGCCTGTCAGACTCTTGGGGGCATCGCCAAGACCAAGCTTGAGATTCAGCTTGTCATAGCGCTGCATATCCTGTTCCGATGGGGGATCCAGGGTATATACCACTCCGCATGAGGGGCATCGCATCAGGGTATACGACTCCTTGCTGACCGTAAAGTCAGTACAGTTTGCGTAGGGTGTCTGTCCTGACGCTCCGCACAACGGACAAGGGTCGAAATCCTGATAGATCATTAGCTTCGCATCCTATTACACGCACGCGTAGTGCGCGTAACAGAATCGCAAAGATAATACCGAGGTATACCCCTTGTCAAGTTTTTTAAGCTTTTTTAGCGGGAACGGATTTAGAATTCAGCAAGATGCATGTCGCCCTTCTCGGCCAGAGCCTTGTGCAGGGCAAACGCTTTCTCAAGCGCATGGCTGGTCTGACCCTTCTCGGCAATCTTGAGGTAGTCCCACATGAGCTGCTTGTAGTCAGGGTGTACGCAGTTTTCAATGATGCACTTGGCGCGCTGGGCGGGTGACTTGCCGCGAAGGTCGGCAATACCCTGCTCGGTGATAAGGATCTTTACGCTGTGCTCGTTGTGGTCCACGTGTGAGCACATGGGAACGATGGCGCTTATCTTACCGCCCTTGGCTACAGACGGGCAGCTGAATATTGATATGAATGCGTTACGTGTAAAGTCGGCCGATCCGCCTACGCCGTTCATCATCTTCACGCCGCTAACGTGTGTTGAGTTCACGTTGCCGTAAATATCGGCCTCAAGGGCGGTGTTCATGGCAATCAGACCCAGACGGCGTGCCACCTCAGGGCTGTTTGATATCTCGGTAGGACGAAGCACCAGCTTGTCCTTGAAGAAATCCATATCCTCATAGATTCCCTGCAGAGTCTCGTTGCTTACGCTCAGTGATGAGCTTGAGCCGAACTTGCAGTGTCCCTTGCGCATCAGGTCAATCACTGAATCCTGGATAACCTCGGTGTACATCTCAAAGGCGGGAACTGAAGGATCCTCACCCAGAGCGCCAAGCACTGCGTTTGCTACGTTACCTACACCGCTCTGCAGGGGCAGGAAAGATGAAGGGATTATGCCGCGCTTAAGGTCGCTGATAAGGAACTGTGCCACGTTATGGCC
>Ga0265299_10005520_pt1 | contig 11721 bp, 11 predicted proteins | sample AusTroGonzalo_MG_4_FD_193485 | JGI IMG/M metagenome (GOLD analysis project Ga0265299, IMG submission 193485) | Bovine rumen microbial communities from tropical cattle in Woodstock, Queensland, Australia - Gonzalo_02 | ecosystem: Host-associated > Mammals > Digestive system > Stomach > Rumen ...
ATCTACATGGGTACTGTCCAACCCACAGGGTAATCCCCGAAGTCCAAGCTCGTTTTCAGGCCATGACTTCAAGCAGCTTCTGGATGTTGCAGGTATAGACAGGAAGTTCCGTATCCATGATATGCGACATACCCATGCAACATGGCTGCTGGAAGCAGGTGTCAACATCAAGGTCGTATCAGAACGTCTAGGTCACAGCAGCATACGCATCACGCTGGACACTTACGCCCATGTGTTGCATACGATGCAGCAGGAAGCCGTGGACACTTTGAACGATATACTTTAATCGCCCATCCGAACAACATGGATGGGCATATTTTTTTGCTGTTTTTCTTTACATCACTGCCAGATTTTTCGATGGTTCTTAAATCTATTGGCTACCCTATTGGCTACCCGGGGCAAAAAAATAAGCATCCGGTTTTTCACCAGATGCTTGTATGCCAGAAATATGGCGGAGTGGCCGAGATTCGAACTCGGGCGAGCCTTGCGACCCCTAACGATTTAGCAAACCGTCCTCTTCAGCCAGCTTGAGTACCACTCCGTTACATTGCCGCAAAGGCAACTCACTTGGCTATTATAGCTTATTTTTTATGAATTGACAAGCTTTTCCCCAATATTTAGTAAAATTATGTCCGAGCCGGCTCCGGAGAACTCCGGAACACCGCCCTAACCGGCAGGGAACAAAAAAATTATAAATACTGAGAGGACAGACCCGGCCTGCCGGGCCTGTCCATTTTAAACTAAACTGCTATGTAACTAACAAATTTTCCCAGGTATTATTTGCCGGGGAAGAAGGGCCAGAACATAGGAATCAGAATCAGGGAAATAACGAAGCAGACAATTACCAGACCGGTACCGGATTTTACATAGTCCATGAAGGTAAATTTGCCAGGGCCTAATACCAGGGTGTTAGGAGGCGTACCTACCGGAGTAGCAAATGCGCAGGATGCTGCAACGGCGATAGCCATCAGAACGGCTGCCGGATCAGCGCCCAGCTGTTTGGAAATCGCAATACCAATCGGGCACAGCAGAGCTGCAGATGCCGTGTTGGACATGAACTGGGTCAGACCGCAGGACAGGATGAACAACACAGCGGTAACAATCAGCGGAGACGGAGAACCGCCCATCAGGCCAACTGCCCATTCAGCAATAACTTTGCCTGCGCCGGTCTTGCTCATAGCAGAGGATACAGGCATCATTCCTGCGAACAGGAAAATGGTTACCCAGTCGATGGAGGCATACGCCTGTTTTTCAGTTAAGCAACCGGTCAGTACAGAAACGATAGCGCCGGTGATAGCTGCCATTTCCAGGGTGACACCTTTGATACCCAGGGCCATGGTCAGAACTACTGCTAACAGGATGATACCGGAAACGGCCATCTTGCCAGTAGAAGTTTCGTTAGCTTCAACTTCCTGTTCGATTTCCTGATCGGCATCCAGTTCCCGTTTCGGTAACAGGTGTTTGCCGATGAACATCATGTAAACCAGACCTGCCAGGGTCAGGGGGATACCGATCTTTGCGAATTCGAAGAACCCGAAAGCACGGTAGCCGGCCTGTTCCAGAGCGCCGGACGCGATGATGTTAGGAGGCGTACCTACCAGGGTGATGATACCGCCCAGGCCGCAGGCGAATGCCAGAGGCATCAGTTCGGTAGAAGCAGGGATCTTTGCTGCTGCGCACACGCCCAATACTACAGGCAGTAAGCAGGCAGCCGTACCAGTGTTGGACAGAACGGAGGATAACCCCGCGCCAACCAGCATGATGCCGATCATCAGGCTGTTTTCACCGGTACCGGTGAATCTAACAACGGTTTCACCGATTTTCTGAGCCAGGCCGGTGTAGAACATTGCTGCACCTACAACGAACATGCCGGCGAACAGAACAACGGTGGAGTTGGACAGGCCGCTAAATACCTGTTTTGCCGGGATAAATCCCAGCAGGCCGCAGGCGATAGAGCCAGCCATAGCGGTAACTGCCAGAGGAATGATTTCGGTAACGAAGAATAAGGCAATTACAGCTAACAGAATAAGACACTTTGTGGACTGAGCCATTATATAACTCCTCCTCTTTTAAAATTTATATCGAGCGTACGGCCTAATACGCAGCGGGCAGTGTTCCGTACGCTTAATATACCTTATGTGGTTATCAAAGTTCATGGTACTATTATAGCACTACTTTTCAAATTTTGAAAGTACGTATGACACATTTTTGTCACATTTTTTTGAAAACCACTTTTCATTGAAAAAGACGAATGTCTTTTCTTGAAAAACTTTTGATTTTGTCAATACCCTTATGGGGCAGACGCATCATTCTTTAAAAAAGCCTGCTCTGAATGAGCAATATGAACATTCAGAGACAGGCTTAGCTTACACAAAAGCTACTTGCCGGAACCCATTAATTATTTGCCGGCAGGACCAATCATAGCCAGCATGGTGCCCGCTGCAACAGCGGTACCAATAACGCCTGCTACGTTGGGGCCCATAGCGTGCATCAGCAGGAAGTTGGAAGGATTAGCCTTCTGACCTACAACCTGGGATACACGGGCAGCCATCGGAACGGCGGATACGCCTGCCGAACCGATCAGCGGATTAACTTTGCCACCGGAAGTAATCTTCATAATCTGACCAAAGAGACAACCCAGCGCAGTACCGGCTGCGAAAGCAACCAGGCCTAAGCAGATGATCAGGATGGTCTGATAACGCAGGAACTTTTCAGCTTCCATGGTTAAACCGGTACCAACGGACAGGAAAATCGTTACGATGTTCATCAATGCGTTCTGGGCAGTGTCGCTCAGACGGTCCAGGCAGCCAGCTTCCTTATACAGGTTACCTAACATCAGCATACCGATCAGGGCGCAAACGGGCGGTAACAGTAAGGAAATGAAAATGGTGGAAGCAATCGGGAAAATGATGCGTTCGAACTTGGTTACGGTACGCAGCTGGTCCATTTTGATCATCCGGTCTTTTTTAGTGGTGCACAGCGTCATGATAGGCGGCTGGATCAGCGGAACCAGAGACATGTAGGAGTAAGCTGCAACAGCGATAGCGCCCAGCAGATGGGGAGCCATCTTAACGGTCAGGTAAATAGCGGTCGGGCCGTCGGCGCCGCCGATAATACCGATAGAAGCCGCTTCACGCAGATCGAAGCCTAACAGCATAGCGCCGATTAAGCAAACGAACACGCCGCCCTGGGCAGCAGCACCCAGCAGCAGGGTCTTCGGGTTAGCCAGCAGCGGACCGAAGTCGGTCATCGCGCCAACGCCCATGAAGATCAGCGGAGGGAATACTTCGTGGTTGATACCGTACAGGATTACCTGCATAACACCGGGTTCATCAAAGAAGCCGGTCTTAGGAATATTGCCCAACAGGCAGCCAAAAGCGATGTTGGACAGCAGCAGAGGCTCAAAGCCTTTGCCGATAGCCAGGTAGAGCAGAATTAAGCCTACCAGGAGCATGATTACGTTGCCGCTGGTCATCCCCTCGAAACCGGAGTCGTTCCATACGGACTGGAGAGATACAATCAGAGCTTCCATTTATAGTCCTCCACTCAGTTTAAATTTTTTAATGTTCAACAAAGGATGATGAGACAATCATCCCTTTTAGTCAGTCCCGGGTGGTTCCCTTGCGGGAACCACCCATTAAACTGACAGGATACAACTTACATCAAATCAAATTACATAACGATCATTACGTCGCCGGTGTTAACAGTAGAGCCTGCGGAAACGCGAACGTCAGCAATGGTGCCGTCAGCCGGAGCCATGATTTCGTTCTGCATTTTCATAGCTTCCAGAATCAGCAGAACCTGGCCGGATTTAACAGCGTCGCCAGCTTTGCATTTAACTTCCAGAACTTTACCAGGCATCGGAGCGGTAACGGTAGCAGCACCAGCAGCAACCGGAGCAGCAGCCGGAGCCGGAGCCGGAGCCGGAGCAGCTTTCGGAGCCGGAGCAGCAGCTTTCGGAGCCGGAGCAGCAGCACGCGGAGCAGCAGCAACAGCGCCACCCTTTTCTTCAACTTCTACTTCATAAGCAGTACCGTTAACGGTGATAGTATAAGCTTTCATGGATATAAATCCTCCCTTGAATTTTTAATTTAGGTAATTCTACCCTAGTTTATTAACTAATTAGCAAAACGGTTTAACCGTCTGTGCTTCAGCACGGGCGCCAACAGCCCAGGAAGCTGCAGGAGCCAGAATGCGGACAGCAGCTACATTTTCGGAACCGCCGCAAGCAGCAACAGCCGCAGCAATAACTGCTGCGATTTCTTCGCTCTTGTCCTCAACAACCGGAGCTGCAACAGCAGCAGCGGCCGGAGCGGCAGCAACCGGAGCGGCAGCTTTGGGCGCCGCTTTCTTCTTTGTCGGATCTACCATTTCGATGATATGCATCAGAACGCCGAGTACGATCAGAACGCCGAACACGACGATCATGTTGATGATAGCAATCAGGAATGGATTATTAGTTACAGGACCCATTCAATTCACCTCGTTTATATGTTTAAAAAGTAAGCGTCGAGAATCTGCCCGAATTATACCGGGAAGTTGCCATGGCGTTTCGCCGGACGGCTCTCGCGTTTGGTCTCCAACATATGCAGGGCGCTGATAATGGCCGGACGGCTGTTCTTCGGCTCGATGATGATATCTACCATGCCGCGTTCAGCTGCAATGTACGGAGTAGCAAATTTGTCAACATATTCTTCGGTGCTCTTCTTCTGGGTTTCCGGATCCTGTTTCTTGAAGATGATGTTGGCAGCGCCAGCAGGTCCCATAACAGCGATTTCAGCGGTCGGCCAGGCAATAACCTGATCTGCGCCCAGTTCCTGGGAGCACATTGCCAGATAGGATCCGCCGTAAGCTTTACGGGTAACCATGGTGATCTTCGGAACAGTAGCTTCGGAATAAGCATACAACATCTTCGCGCCGTGACGGATGATTCCGCCGTATTCCTGAACGGTACCGGGCAGGAAGCCAGGAACGTCAACCAGGTTCAGCAGAGGAATGTTGAAAGCGTCGCAGAAGCGAATGAAGCGGGAGGATTTGTCGGAAGCATTGATGTCCAGGCAGCCTGCCATTACTTTCGGCTGGTTGGCAATGATACCGATGGTCTCGCCGTCCATACGTGCGAAGCAGGTAATGATGTTCTGAGCCCAGTATTTCTGGTTTTCATAGTATTCACCATTATCTACGATAGCTTTGATTACTTCGTACATATCGTAGGAAGCATTGCTGTTGTCCGGGCAGATGCTGTTCAGGGACTCTTCCGTACGGTTCGGATCGTCGCCAGTGTCAACGATCGGAGCGGTTTCCATGTTGTTGGAAGGCAGGAAGCTTAACAGATAGCGGATCTGCTGGATGCAGTCAGCATCGTCTTCCGCTGCGAAGTTAGCAACGCCGGAACGGGAGTTGTGGGTCATAGCGCCACCCAGCTGTTCCTGGGTTACTTCTTCACCGGTAACGGATTTAACTACCAGCGGGCCGGTGATGAACATCTTAGAGGTTCCTTTTACCATGTAGATGAAGTCGGTCAGAGCCGGGCTGTAAACAGCGCCGCCTGCGGACGGTCCCATGATAGCGGAAATCTGGGGGATGACACCGGAAGAAATGGTGTTGTTGAAGAACAGTTTGCCATAGCCGCCCAGAGCGTCGATAGCTTCCTGAATACGAGCTCCGCCGGAGTCATTCAGACCAACGCAGGGAGCGCCCATCTTCAGGGCCAGCTTCTGAACTTTGGCAATCTTGTTGGCATGCATTTCGCCCAGGGAACCGCCTTCAACGGTGAAGTCCTGTGCAAATACATAAACCAGACGACCATCAACAGTGCCGTAACCAGTGGTTACGCCTTCACCAGGCAGATCTTTCTTCTCCTGGCCGAAGTTGTTGCAACGATGACGAACGAAGCGATCCAGTTCTACAAAGGAGCCTTCATCCATCAAGAGTGCAATTCTTTCCCGAGCGGTCATTTTGCCATTGTTATGCTGTTTATCAATAGCCTTCGGACCGCCGGCGCCCAAAATCACTTCGGATTTTTTGAGCATTTTCTCAATTCTTTCCTGAGTAGTCAAGTTTTGACACCTCCATAAATTATTGGGAGAACTTAATTTTTATATATTACATTCCGCCCGTATTTTCGACGGGCGGAAAATGTAATCACAACAAAGTACAAACCGATAAATTAAATTAAGCTTTGTGCGGAGTGCAGAGCTCTAACAGGATGCCAACAGATTTCGGATGAACGAACGCAATGTCCATTCCGCCAGCGCCGCCGCGGGGAGCTTTGTCGATCATAACGCCGCCTTTTGCCTGTACGTCGGCAATAGCAGCTACCAGATCGTCTACCAACAGGGCTACATGCTGGATGCCCTGGCCGTTCTTGGCAATGTATTTGCCGATCGGGCCATCATTGTTTTCGGTAATGTCAACCAACAGCTCGATTAAGTTCGGGCCGCATTTAATAAATACGGTTTTTACGCCCTGAGACGGAACTGCTTCTTCACCGGTGCATTCCAAACCCAGAATATCGGTGTAGAATTTCTTGGAAATTTCCAAATCTTTGCAGGCAACACCAATGTGATCAATCTTCGATACTGTAAATGCCATAAGAATCTCCTCCTAATAAAATAATTATTTATTTTAAGGCACCTCTTATTTAAGCACCTTAGAAACAATAGAATCAACCACAGAATAGGGCTCGGTTTCTCTCCGCTGCAGTTTTTCAATAGTTTCATCAAATTCCGCAGTACGAACCACATTTTTATCTATGTAACGGTTAACACGAACATTGACCATATCCGTAACTTCGGATTTGATCCTTGCCTTACGGATATCATCCAGTTTGCCGGTTTCGGTCAGGAACTTCTGATGCGCCAATATGGAATCAACGACCTCAACAGTTCCCTGGTCCTTGCTGGCAATCGTACGGTTGATGGGCGGACGCCAGCCGGCATTCTTTTCGTTGTTTAACTCCAGCATCATTTCCATTTCAATATTAAGCTTATCGGCGCCTTCCCGATCTGCTTTATTGATTGTGAGCAAGTCGCCGATTTCAAGAATACCTGCTTTGATGGCCTGGATATCGTCACCCATTCCCGGGATAACCACTACCATCGTCGTATCAGCCGTCTTGACAATATCAACCTCGGACTGGCCTACGCCTACGGTTTCTACCAAAATAATATCCATGCCGAATGCGTCCATCAGCTTAACCGCGTCGCCGGCTTTCTGGGACAAACCGCCCAGGCTGCCGCGGGTAGCCATGGAACGAATAAAGATTCCGGTATCCATCATCAAATCCATCATGCGGATACGGTCGCCTAAGATAGCGCCGCCGGAATACGGGCTGGTGGGGTCAATTGCTACAATACCTACGGTTTTGCCGCGTCTGCGAAACTCTTTTGCAATCTTATCGGTCAAAGTCGATTTACCTGCGCCGGGAGGCCCTGTTATACCAATAACATAAGCATGTCCGGTGTGCGTGTAAATCTTGGTCATTATATCAACTGCATTGTCATATTCATTTTCAACAGCTGTAATGCCTTTGGAAAGCGCAAGACGATTATGTTTTAAAATTTCTTCTACAATGTCCATAGCTCTTTATCACACCGCCTTGTTGATAATAGTTATGAAAGATGCAAGACCGGGAAAACTCCCGGCTTGCATCTTTAGGTTTTAAGAAGGAATTACTTTACGTTAGCGTTGATGAAGTCAACAACTTTGCTGGTCGGGGTGCCGGGAGTGAATACTTCGGCAATGCCGGCAGCCTTCAGGCCGGGGATGTCAGCGTCAGGAATAACGCCGCCGCCGATAACCAGTACGTCGCCCATGCCTTTTTCCTTCAGCAGTTCAACTACCTTCGGGAACAGGGTGTTGTGAGCGCCGGACAGCAGGCTCAGAGCTACTACGTTAACGTCGTCCTGCAGAGCAGCTTCAGCGATCTGCTCGGGGGTCAGGCGAATGCCAGTGTAAATTACTTCAAAACCAGCGTCGCGCAGAGCACGAGCTACAACTTTTGCACCACGGTCATGTCCGTCCAGACCCGGTTTCGCAACTAATACTTTAATGTTAGCCATTATATTATTACCTCCGTTAATTTTTGCTTAATTATCAAATTATAATGCGGTATGAGCTTTGAATTCGCCAAATACCTGACGCATTACGCCGCAGATTTCGCCTTCAGTTGCATAAGCTTCAACAGCTTCCAGAATCAGCGGAACCAGATTTACGGATTCGTCAGCGCAAGCAGCCTTCAGAGCAGCCAGTTTAGCTTCAACAGCAGCGTTGTCGCGGGTAGCTTTAACTTTGGCGATCTTGTCAGCCTGCAGTTTGCCTACAGAACCGTCTACGCGCAGCAGGTTTTTCGGAGGTTCTTCTTCCTGGGTGAATTTGTTAACGCCAACGATGATGCGACGGCCAGCTTCGATATCCATCTGCCATTTGTAAGCGGAATCCTGGATTTCTTTCTGGATGTAGCCCTTAGCAATAGCTTCGGGAGCGCCACCGAGTTCGTCAATCTTTTCAATGTAATCCCAAGCTTCTTTTTCGATCTTGTTGGTCAGAGCTTCTACATAGTAGGAACCGCCCAACGGGTCGATGGTGTCAGCCAGGCCGGATTCGTACGCAACGATCTGCTGGGTACGCAGAGCGATGGTAACGGATTCAGTGGTCGGCAGAGCCAGCGCTTCGTCCTTGGAGTTGGTGTGCAGGGACTGGGTGCCACCCATAACAGCTGCTGCAGTCTGTAAAGCAACACGAACGATGTTGTTGTTGGGCTGCTGAGCGGTCAGCATGGAACCAGCGGTCTGAGTGTGTACACGCAGCATCATGGATTTAGCTTTCTTCGCGCCAAAGCGTTCTTTCATAACTTTAGCCCAAACGCGACGGGAAGCACGGAATTTAGCAACTTCTTCCAATACGTTGTTGTGCGCATTCCAGAAGAAGGACAGACGGCCTGCGAAAGCGTCAACGTCCATACCGGCTTTGATAGCAGCTTCTACATAAGCGATGCCGTCGGCGATGGTGAATGCGATTTCCTGGGAAGCGGTGGAACCAGCTTCACGGATGTGGTAACCGGAAATGGAGATGGTGTTCCACTTCGGAACGTATTTGGAGCAATACTCAAAAATGTTGGTGATCAGACGCATGGACGGTTTCGGCGGGAAAATGTAGGTGCCGCGGGCAGCGTATTCTTTCAGAATATCGTTCTGAATGGTGCCGCGCAGTGCGTCGGAAGGAACACCCTGTTTCTTGGCAACGGCAATGTACATGCAGAGCAGTACGGAAGCCGGAGCGTTGATGGTCATAGAGGTGGAAACTTTGTCCAGAGCGATCTGGTCAAACAGGATTTCCATATCAGCCAGGGAGTCGATAGCTACGCCTACTTTACCAACTTCGCCTTCAGCCATCGGATCGGTGGAGTCATAACCAATCTGGGTCGGCAGGTCAAATGCGCAGGACAGGCCGCTGCCACCGTTAGCTAACAGGTAGCGATACCGTTTGTTGGATTCTTCAGCAGTGGAGAAACCAGCATACATACGCATGGTCCAGAATTTGCCGCGATACATGGTCGGCTGTACGCCACGGGTAAACGGATATTCTCCAGGATAGCCGAGGTCTTTTTCATAATCAAAGCCTTCGATATCCAGAGGGGTGTACAGACGGTTCGGTTCCAGGTTTGCGCGTTCCGGGAATTTAGCAGCACCAGCGTCAGCTTTAGCCATGTACGCATCAAATCCCGCTTTCAGAGTTTCATTTGCCATTCTCAAATCCTCCTTAAAATATAAATATAATTTTGTTTCGCAACACGGATTGGACAGTTCCGCGTCACGGTGAGAGTGTTCCGTCAGAGACGGCAGTGTATGGCAAGATCCTTTGGGATCGAGTCAACAGTCATATAAAATCATAATTGGACGGTTATGATTTTAGGGGTGGGGCTGAGGACTCAGCCCCACCGACTAATACATTGTAAACTATTTTACACAAGAATTCAAGCTTTTACGAAAATTTTTTATTCAGCCGGTTTTTCCATGGAGCCGGTCTCTTCGAACCATTTGTAAACGTCGAATGCTTCGGAGAGGATATGCGGGGTCTGGCTGTTGCCGCACTTCTCGCAGGCTCTCTTGAAGTAATCATACAGGTAAGGCTGATATTTCGGATTCGCAATCTGGTCGATGATGATCGGAGCTTTTTCTTTCGGGGTGAGGCCGCGCAGGTCGGCTACGCCGCGTTCGGAAACGATAACGTCAACGTCCAGGGTTGCATGGTCGATATGGCTGCAGAACGGAACTACGGAGCTGATCTTGCCGCCCTTGGCCAGGGAGTTGGTGAAGAATACGGTCAGGTAGCCGTTACGTGCGAAGTCGCCGGAACCGCCAACGCCGTTCATCAACTTGGTGCCGCAAACATGGGTGGAGTTTACGTTGCCGTAAATGTCAACTTCGATAGCGGTGTTCATAGCGATAACACCGATACGACGTGCAACTTCAGGGCTGTTGGAAATTTCCTGCGGACGGAGCAGCAGGTATTTCTTATAGAAATCAACGTTTTCATAGAATTTCTTCTGGCATTCCGGAGACGGAGTCAGGGCGGTGCCGGAAGCAACACGCAGCTTGCCTGCGTCGATCAGGTCGAACATGCCGTCCTGAATTACTTCGGTGTAAACGGTCAGATCTTTGAAGTCGGAGTTAACCAGGCCGTTGATAACGGCGTTGGCAACGGAACCTACACCAGACTGTAAGGGCAGCAGGTTAGCCGGCAGACGGCCTTCCGCAACTTCTTTCTTCAGGAAGTTAACCAGGTTCTGGCCCATGTGTTTCGCGTCTTCGTCGATTTCGCCCAGCGGACGAACTTTATCGGTAATGTCGCAGGGAACTACGGCTACGATCTTATCCAGTTCGCAGGGGATGTACGGGGTGCCGATACGGTCTTCCGGTTTTTCAACAGGAATCGCTTTACGGTTCGGAGGATCCAGCGGAACATAGGAGTCATGCATGCCTTCCAGGCCTACCGGCTGGGAGGTATTAACTTCTACGATTACTTTCGGAGCAGTAGCTACATAGGAGGAGCTGTTGCCCATGGAAGTGGTCGGGATCAGGCCAACTTTGCCGTCGCCCAGGTCATTGATCTTGCAGACTTCAACGATTGCGAAGTCAATTTTATGACGGTCAGCCATGAAGCCGTAACGGGCCATCTGAGCGAAATGAGACAGATGAATGTCGGCATAACGAACTTTGCCGGCGTTGATAGCTTTACGCAGGGTTCCATTGGTCTGATAAGGCAGGCGGCGGTCCATGCAGCCGGCGTCAACCATGGCAGCGTCAATTTCCGGACCTACAGAAGCGCCGGTCCAAACGTTAACTTTAAACGGGGTCTTTTTTGCTTTTTCAGCCAGAGCCAGAGGCACAGCCTTCGGATAGCCGGACGGAGTAAAGCCGCTGACGCCGAGGCAGTCGCCGTCTTTAATCATTTCAGCAGCTTCTTCAGCAGTTTTAAATTTGCATACTACTGATTCACAAACACGATCTTTGATGTCTTCAAAACCTACCATAATAATTACCTTCCTCCTTAAAATATTTATGAGAAATTTTCCGCGGCACAGCGCGGGTAAAACAAACCCGGTTCCGCAAACCCCGTATCTAAATTTACGGAACAAGGATTGCTTTGAATCCGAAAATATTATAACACAAAAAAAACAAAAAAGCGAATGAAATTTTCTGATTTGATTTTACCAAT
>Ga0265299_10005521_pt1 | contig 11721 bp, 11 predicted proteins | sample AusTroGonzalo_MG_4_FD_193485 | JGI IMG/M metagenome (GOLD analysis project Ga0265299, IMG submission 193485) | Bovine rumen microbial communities from tropical cattle in Woodstock, Queensland, Australia - Gonzalo_02 | ecosystem: Host-associated > Mammals > Digestive system > Stomach > Rumen ...
CCAGTGCGTAGATGGTGCGCGTGAAGCTATTATTCTGCAGAAGATAGACCACCATGTAGAGGGCGATATTGCTGATGCCAGCATTCCTTATGTGCGCCGTGAGATGGTTGGTTCCACAAACACGATTATCTACGAATGTTTTAGGGAATTAGGTATTACCATCGACGACGAGACGGCACGCATCATGCTTGCAGGCATCGTCAGCGATACGCGTAACCTCTCGAAAACCACGACGTGCGGTATTGACTCCACAGCATGGCAGGCACTCACCACACAATTAGGTATTTCAAGAGATTCGATGGCGATCATTAACCGCAACATGGAAGAAGCTGCATACGATTATTCTGGTATGACGGATGCCGAGATATTCATGTCAGACTATAAGGACTACGAGATCAATGGTCATCTGATAGGTTTCGGCAGTCTGGTTTGTAAACAGGCCGAAATGGATGCCTTCATCACACGTATGCTTGCCGTTATGCCTGAGGTTATGCTGTTTAAGGGTCGCCAGATACTTTTTGCCAAGATCGACAATCTGGTGCCTAACACAGGAAGTGACAAAGCTGAAAAACCATACATTGAGAACGGTATCTATTTTATTTATTATGGTGAAGGTGCCAAGGAAGCGGCTGAGGCTGTATTTGGACCATCGCTGCGCGAAGGCGTCTGCTATACCACAGAAGACTTGTCGCGTAAACAGATTGTTCCCCGCATCACTGATGTCCTGCCTTAATTGACTGACTGCACGAACTTTAAAGCGTCTTTATTTTTTCTTGGTTTTGGACTTCTGATGTAGTTTGTCGATGATGACGGCAAGGGCGCCGTCGCCAGTTACATTGCAGGCGGTGCCGAAAGAATCCATCGCGATGTAAAGAGCGATAATGAGTGCCTGAGCGTCAGGACTGAAGCCAAGTACTGCGGCTAGTGGCCCAAGTGCGGCCATCACCGCTCCGCCAGGCACACCAGGTGCTGCTACCATACAGACACCCAAGAGCAGGATGAAATGGAGAAAGAGTGGCAGATCGTGGGGCAATCCGCTGATGAGGCAGACGGTGAGTGCGCAGCAGGTGATCTTCATCATCGAGCCAGAAATGTGGATAGTGGCGCAGAGTGGTATGCAGAAACTGGCAATCTCGTCGCTGACACCATTCTTTTTTGTCTGGCGCAGCGTCACAGGAATAGTGGCTGCACTTGACGAGGTGCCTAATGCCGTGAAATAGGCAGGCAACATGTTTATCAACAGGCGCAGCGGATTCTTCCAGGCCAGTGCACCGGCTATCAAGTAACTATACAGTAGAATAATGATGTGTAGCAGGAAGATGATACAGATAATTTTGGCAAACACTACGATGATGTGATAGGCTTCGCCCGTAAAGGTCATACCGAGGAAAATGCCGAAGATATAAAGCGGCAAAAGCGGAATGATGACTGACTGAATGGTCTTCTCGATGATAGTTCGGAACTCTGTGAAGCCTTTCTTCAGCGTCGGTGAGTCGGTATAGGCAATGCCAATACCTATGACGAAGGCACTCACGAGTGCCGCCATCACATCGAGGATGGCCGGTATCTGCAGCTCGAAATAGGGCAGAAGTGCTTCCGCCTTCTCAACCGCCATTGAGGCATCTGTATCTATCAACTGCGAAAAGTACATTTTACCAGTGACAAATCCCAACAGTCCAGCCACGATGGTGTCAACGTATGCCAGTATCACCGTCAGCAGCAACAATCGGCTCGCTGCGTGCCCGATGTCGGCGATGGCCGGCACCACCAGTCCGATGATGATGAGTGGAATGAGAAAGCCGAGGAACTGGCTAAATACACCATTGAATGTCACGAACACGCGTACCCAGGCTTCTGGCAGCACGTTTCCTATTATTATTCCCATCACGATGGCGATGATGATGTATGGCAATAATCCTATTTTCTTCATATTGATCTGGGATTTGATAGTGCAAAGATATGAATGTTAGGCGTCAGTCTTTTCTTCCTCGAATAGCTTATTTCCGCCTTTTTCGTTGGGTAGATTGGGGTTTTGTTGTTTTCTTCGGAGCTGGTTTGGGGGCGAAGGGATCGCTGATGATTTTTACACGTAGGATGCGAACATCTTTGATGGGACGATCGTTCTTATCGGTTTCCATTTGTTGGATACGATCCACAACGTCAAGGCCCTCAGTGACCTCGCCAAACACCGTGTATTGTCCGTCCAGATGAGGCGTACCACCAATGGTTTTATAGGTCTCAATCATTTCTGGAGTTAGCTTCACTTGTCCGTTGGTAGCAGAATCCAGACGTTCTTGCACTTTGGCTAATCTCTTGTCGTCCAATACCTTACCCCAAACGATATAAAACTGAGCAGCCCCTGAGCGCCTTTCGGGATTTACCTTATCTGACTCGCGGGCAGAAGCAATCACACCCTTGCGATGATAAATCTGGGGCAAACGGAATTCGGGTTCAATCGTGTAATCTAACTCGCCTTCTCCAAGCAATTGTCCTGGCTTGGCATTGCGACTATGCAAATCGCCTCCCTGAATCATAAAGTCCTTAATGACACGATGAAAGAGCAGCGAGTCGTAAAACTCCATCCTCGCCAATTTCATAAAGTTGTCACGATGCTGTGGTGTTTCGTTAAAGAGGGCGATGCGGATATTGCCCTCGGTGGTTTCCAATACGACTTCTGCTCGTTCCTGTGCAGAAAGGTTAGCACAGAATAGCAAAAGCAAGCTGCCGATGATTTTTCTGATATGCATATTGATTTCGGGAATTAATTTGTTCATTTTGGGATAGATGATTTGCGCCAAGCCTTCATCGATTGCAGGAGCACGCTTAGCAGGATGAGCGCGATACCAAGATAGAAGGAGAAATTAATCTCGCGACCTTCGCCAAAGATGAGGAAAGCGAGGATAATAGTATAGCAGGGTTCGAGATTATAAGTCAGATTGACGGTAAAGGCAGACAACCGCTTGAGAGCCTGAATCTGAAGCAGATACATTGCTACTGTGCAGAAAAGCGCATGACAGAGCATGAACCATAGATTTGAGCCCTCAGGGATGACCATGACGGGTTGCGAACTTGGGAAAAACCAGAGATAAAAGGGGATTATCGCAGAAACCAGCACAAGCCCACCAGACATCTGATACATTAGAACCGTACGACTACGAACTCCCATGCTGACCTTCTTGTTGCAAATGGCATAGATGGCGCAAACTGCTGAAGATAATATACCTATCATAATACCATAGCGATAGCGAGCATCGAGCGAGAAAATACACATTACACCAGCAACGGTAATCAGCGAAAAGAGCAACTCCAACCCCGAAAAGCGTTTCTTCAGGATGATTGGTTCGAAGATAGCGGTGAAAAATCCGATGAGCGAAAAGCAGATAACGCCAATTGATACGTTCGAGGCTTTAATACTGCCATAGAAGAGCATCCAATGGAATCCTAACAGCGCTCCACATCCACAGAGTTGCCAGAACTTTCGCCATCCCACGCGAGGTAAGCCCGTGAATACCAATAGGATGCAACTCGTAAAGAGCATGCGATACCATACGATATCTACCTCGTTGAGTGTAATTAGTCGTCCGAACAAACCTGTAAAGCCTGCCAGCATCACACTCAGGTGCAATTGTATAAAACCTTTCTTCGTCTCGTTCATTTCGTGGGCAAAGATACAAACTTTTCTGAAGATAAGTGGGTTGTTTTAATTTTTATTTGTACCTTTGCGACATTAATTAAAACCAAACGACTATGAATATTGGAGACAAAGCGCCCGAGATTCTGGGCAAAGACGAACTGGGACGTGACATCCGTCTGAGTGATTATCGTGGACGAAAGCTGGTGCTTTACTTTTATCCGAAGGATAATACCAGTGGTTGTACCGCAGAGGCTTGTAGCCTGAGAGATCATTATGGAGAACTGCAAGGTGCAGGCTACGAGGTGGTTGGCGTGAGTAAGGACTCTGCAGCCTCGCATGTAAAGTTTAAGGAAAAGCACGAACTGCCCTTCCCTCTGATAGCCGACGTTGATAAGAGTCTAATGGAAGCAATGGGCGCCTGGGGTGAGAAGACGATGTATGGAAAGAAGACGATGGGCACCATCCGCACCACGTTTATTATTAATGAGGAGGGTATCATCGAACAAATCTTTGTAGGTAAGCAAGTAAATACTAAGCAACATGCTGAGCAGATATTAAACAAATAATCTATGAGAAGAAATGCGATCTTGCTGCTATTGTTGGCCTTGCCTATGCTGACTTTTGCAGATGAGAATTGTTTGAAACCCCGACTTGTGGTATGTACAGATATCGCCCCTGCTGATGTGGAGCCTGACGACAACGAGTCGATGGTTCGTCTGATGGCCTATGCAGATAGGTTTGAAGTCGAGGCACTCATCACGTCAGTGGGTTGGAACTGTGATCCCTATCCTGCAGAATGGGCAGAATATCTTCAGCGCGTCATCGAGGCCTATCGTCAGGATGCGCCTAAGCTGATGAAACGCTCTGGGCAATCCTCGTTTATGTCTCTTGAGGAAGAGAATGCCCAACAACCGCTTGGCTATTGGCCCAGTGCTGACTATTTGAAGAGTCGTGCTGTGATGGGTAGTGTACACGGAGGCATTAAGGTGATTGGCGAGGGCAACGACTCGCAGGGTAGCGAATTATTAATCCGACTTGCTGATGAAGACGACCCCAGACCCATCTATGTAGCTGCATGGGGTGGGGCGAACACCTTGGCGCAAGCCATCTGGCGTGTTAAGCAGACTCGTACGCCAGAGGAACTGAAGCAATTCGTCCATAAGTTCCGCATCTATACCATCACCGATCAGGATATGCACTACAGCATGCGTATGGATCGGGCCTACAGTTCTCACATGTGGTTGCGTCAGGAATTCCAAGACGATCTGCAATTCGTTTGGGACGAGGGTACTTGGCAAGAACAATGCGAACTTGGCAAGCGCCATTGGCAATTGCACAAGGATCATATTCAGGGCAAGGGTGCTTTGGGTAAGGAGTATCCTGACTATAAATGGGGCGTGGAGGGAGATACACCCAGTTTCCTTTACGTGATGCCCCACGGACTCAACAACCCGGAAGATCCTCTTCAGGCAGGTTGGGCTGGTTATCATGAGCGAGGGCTCTGTGCTGACTCATTGACCATAGCTTGGACCAGTTGGCAAGAACCTCTTCGTAGCATCAGTGTGGGTTATAAGACGCGCTTTTATCCCGATGAAATCTCTGATTTTATGGCTCGTATGCAGTGGGCTGATGAGGGGCAAGGCAATCGTAATCCCCAAGTGGTGGTGAATCAAAGCGAAGGCATCTTACCTTATTATATTAATGTGAAGGCAGGAGAAATTATCCGTCTCGATGCTTCAGCCTCGAAGGATCCTGATGGTGATAGTCTTTCGTTTCTTTGGTGGCAACAATCAGAAATAGGCAAGACAAAGGCGACTATCGAACAAAATGAAGCGCCTATCGCCACCATTCAGATTCCTGCTGATGCTACCAATGATACAATACATATCATCTGCGAAGTCCACGATAATGGCCCCTTCAAATTGGTGTCATATCGTAGGGTTATCATAATAATAAATGATCATCGATAAAAAAATATTCAAAATTGTGTAGTTTTTCGTAACTTTGCTGCGTCAAATGGGCAAAATGATTCAAAAAACAGAACGACAATGACGAATTTAGAAAGACAGTTTGCGCAAACCGTTGCAGATCACAAGAGCACCATCTACACCGTGTGCTACATGTTCTCTAAGGATGCAGACGAGGTAAACGACCTGTTCCAAGAAGTACTAGTCAATGTTTGGAAAGGTTTCGAGAGCTTCGAGCATCGTAGCGACATCAAGACTTGGATCTATCGCATCGCCCTCAACACCTGTATCTCAATCGACAGGAAGAAAAAGCGCTCATCCGAAGTCAAGCTGACAATGGACATTAACCTCTTTGAAGATCGCGACGAGGACACCAAGCAAGTGGATATGCTCCACAAGCGCATCTCTAAGTTGCAACCCTTCGACAGGGCCATCGTCTTGCTCTGGCTCGAGAACCTCCCTTACGAGGAAATCGGACAGATTGTCGGAATCTCGACTAAAAACGTCAGTGTTCGTCTGTTTAGAATCAGAGAACAGTTAAAGAACATGTCTAACGATTAAAAACTTACCCATTATGAACAACGAATTTGAAAACAACGCCAATGATTTCGAATTAGAGAATATGCGTCAGCAAATGACCACGCTCAGGAATAAGCTGAACCAGCAGGAAATCATCAACGATCGCCTCATTCGCCACTCGATGAAGAAGACAGCTGGTGATATCAACCGCACCTACATTTGGCTGATTGTCATCGGATTACTGATGGTACCTTACGGCTACTGGGCCTTCGTCATGCTGAGCCACTTCTCCATCGCTTTCTGGATTGGCACAAGCATCCTCATGCTGACGTGCGTAGCAGGTACCTATTATAACAAAAGGAAGATGAACGATGGCAACCTGATGACCAACAACCTTGTGGAAGTCCGTCGTCGCATGGCCAGTGCCAAGAAGTTCGATGCCAACTGGCTGTTCTTCGGAATACCCGCCAGCATTCTCTGGCTTGCTTGGTTCTTCTATGAAGTCTATAAGCAGAACCACGACCTGCTTTGTCACCCCTTGTTCTGGGCAGGCTGCATAGGCGTCATCTTCGGAGCCATCTTCGGACTCTCCATCCACTTCAAGACGCAACGCCAGTATCAGAAAATTATCGATCAGATCGAGGATATTACAAAGGACGATTAATATGCAGAATGGATATTAAAGATAAAATCACAGAGCAACCTTCGCGTTTCGATCATCTGGAGCAGATGTCGATAACGGAACTGCTACAACACATCAACGAGGAGGACCTGCGGGTGGCGGAAGCTGTCCGTCAGGTCCTTTCACATATTGAGAACTTGGTAAAGGCCATCGAACCAAGGATGAAACGAGGTGGACGACTCTTTTATGTCGGAGCAGGTACCAGTGGGCGCTTGGGTGTGCTCGATGCCAGCGAATTGCCTCCTACTTTTGGTGTGCCTGATACTTGGGTTCAAGGTATCATCGCTGGTGGTGACCAGGCCTTGCGCCATGCAGTAGAGCATGCAGAAGATTCCGAAGAACAGGGTTGGAATGATCTACAAGGGTATCAGCCTACGAAAGATGACACTGTAATAGGTATAGCAGCCTCAGGTACAACGCCTTACGTGATTGGTGCCATTCGTCAGGCCAGGCAGAACGGACTCCTGACGGGGTGTATTACCAGCAATCCCAATACCCCTTTGGCTCAGGAGGCTGAATATCCTATTGAAACTATAGTTGGGCCTGAGTTTGTAACGGGTTCTAGTCGTATGAAGAGTGGTACGGCCCAGAAGATGGTGCTCAATATGATTTCCACCACGCTGATGATACGTTTGGGGCGTGTTCAGGGTAACCGTATGGTCAATATGCAATTGGCCAACGACAAACTGATTGATCGTGGTACGAGGATGCTTCAGGAGTCGTTAGGTCTAAGCTATGAAGAAGCACAACAACGTCTGCTTGAGGCGGGTAGCGTAAGCAGTTGTCTGTGAAGATTTTGCCACATTGTATGCAAAAAGTCTGAAAATGTGACGATTTATCAGTTTTTTGCCGTACCTTTGCAACCGATTATAATCAAACGACATGAAATTATTCGATGTTTATCCGCTCTTCGATGTGAATATCGTCAAGGGCAAGGGTTGTAAAGTGTGGGACGACAAAGGCCAGGAGTATTTGGATCTCTATGGTGGTCATGCGGTCATTAGTATTGGACATTCCCACCCGCATTATATTGAAAAAGTATCGGAGCAGGTGAGCCAATTAGGCTTTTACTCCAACTCGGTGATTAACAAGTTGCAAGTGGAGTTGGCAGAGCGATTAGGCAAGATTTCCGGCTACGATGATTATCAGCTATTCTTGATTAATAGTGGAGCAGAGGCCAATGAGAATGCTTTGAAACTTGCCTCGTTCACCAACGGGCGCACTCGAGTGCTCTCGTGTGAGAAAGCTTTCCACGGACGTACGAGTCTGGCTGTTGAGGTGACTAACAATCCCAAGATTATCGCTCCTATCAACGATAATGGTCACGTGACCTACTTGCCAATGAATGATCTGGCAGCTTGGGAGACGGAGTTGGCCAAGGGTGATGTCTGTGCCGTCATTATGGAGTGTATCCAGGGTGTAGGTGGTATCAAACTCGCTACACCAGAGTTCGTACAGGGATTGTCTGAAGCTTGCAAGAAGTATGGTACGATCCTGATCTGTGATGAAATCCAGTGTGGTTACGGACGAAGTGGTAAGTTCTTCGCTCACCAGTGGTTGGGCATTAAGCCCGATATCATCACCGTAGCCAAGGGTATTGCCAATGGTTTCCCAATGGGAGGTGTACTGATATCACCTGAGTTCAAGCCTGTCTATGGACAATTGGGTACGACCTTCGGAGGTAATCACCTTGCTTGTGCTGCTGCTTTGGCTGTGCTCGATGTGTTCGAGCAAGAGCACCTGGTGGAGAATGCCCATGAGGTAGGTGAATACCTTATCGCTCAACTGAAGGAGTTGCAAAAGACGCAGAAACATATTGTGGATGTTCGTGGACGTGGTTTGATGATTGGTATCGATCTCGACATTCCTCATAAAGATGTGCGCCAACCGCTGATTTATCAGGAGCATTGCTTTACGGGTTGTGCGGGCACTAACATCCTACGTCTGTTACCACCGCTTTGTCTGACCAAGGCAGAGGCAGATTTGTTTATCGAAAAACTAAAGAAGACATTATGAAGATAGCAGTTATCGGAGCTGGTGCCATGGGTGGCGCCACTGTAGAGGGCCTTATCAAGGGTCAGTATTTCAAGAACGACGATATCACTGTGGCCGATCCTTCACAGGCAGTGACGGAGAAATTTGCCAAGATGGGCATCAGTGTCACCTCTGACAATAAACTGGCTGCAGACACTGCAGACATCGTTTGCGTCGTGGTGAAGCCCTGGTTGGTAGAGCGTGTATTGAAGGATATCAAACCAGAACTGGATCCCAAACGTCAAATCCTGATTGTGATAGCTGCTGGCGTATCGTCAGAGAGCATCAAGGGATGGTTGGGCGAGAGTTGTCCTCCTTTGTTCCTCGTAATCCCGAATATCGCGATTGCAGAGATGGCCTCCATGACGTTTGTCGTGCCTATTGGAGCTTCGGAGAAAGACATTCAGACGGTGACAGACATTTTCAACGAGATGGGTTCTACACTCATAACCGATGAGCAGCATTTAGCAGCTGGTACGACATTGGCTTCTTGTGGTATTGCTTATGCCATGCGTTATGTCCGTGCTGCTTCTGAGGGCGGTGTGGAATTGGGCTTCAAGGCTGACGACGCCAAGGCCATCGTGATGCAGACCATGAAGGGTGCCGTAGAACTTTTGGAGGCCAGTGGTATGCATCCAGAAGCAGCTATCGACTTGGTGACTACTCCTGGTGGTGTCACCATCAAGGGCCTGAATGAGATGGAACATGCAGGCTTTACCTCAGCCGTTATCCGAGGATTGAAGGCAGGATTGAAGTAAAGAGTTGGAAAAGTAAAAAATACAAAAGATATGGACGAACAACTGAAGCAAATAGGCGAGCGCCTAAAGGGTCTTCGCGATGTATTAGACCTGACAGCACAGGAGGTGGCCGATACCGTTGGCATCTCCTTGGAGAAGTATGAGAAGATAGAGGCTGGTGAGATGGACATCACCATCTCTAACCTGATGAAAATTGCCCACAAGTATGGTATCTCCGCAGAAGAACTGATGTTTGCCGAGGCACCCCACATGAAATCTTACTTCGTGGTGCGCAAGGGCCAGGGCATGAGTGTGGAGCGCACAAAGGCATATAAGTATCAGAGTCTGGTGAGCGGTTTTGTAAACCACAAGGCCGACGTGTTTATCGTCACTGTTGAGCCGAAACCCGGCGTCACTACTATCTATAAGAACACCCATCCTGGCCAGGAGTTTAATCTCGTGTTGGAGGGTAAGATGGAACTCTTTATCGGTGGTAAGACGATGATCCTTGAGGAAGGCGATAGCATTTATTTCGACTCCAGCAAACCCCATGGTATGCTGGCTGTGGGCGACAGACCCGTAAAATTCTTAGCATTTACAGTAGAATAAACTAAACTATGGTAGAAAGATTTTTAAAGCAGACACATTTCGAGTCTGTAGAGGATTACAATAAGAATCTGGAGTTTATCATTCCAGAGAACTTTAACTTCGCCTACGACGTGATGGACGTCTGGGCTGAAGAGAAGCCCGAGGGGTTGGCTATTCTGTGGACCAACGACCAGGGCGAAGAGATACGTACGACATTCGCAGAATTGAAGGAGCAGACAGATCAGGCAGCTTCCTATCTGCAGAGTCTCGGCATTGGCAAGAACGATCCAGTGATGCTTATTCTGAAGCGCCGTTATGAATGGTGGGTTATCATGCTGGCCCTGTGCAAGATCGGTGCCATCGTCATTCCTGCCACCCACATGCTGACTAAGAAAGATATCATATACCGTAACACCCGTGCCTCAGTGAAGGCCATCATCTGCGTAGATGATGCTTACGTTACAGAGCAGATAAAGTTAGCTATGGCCGACAGTCCCACGGTTAAGCAGTATATCACTGTTACTGATCATGGAAAACCCATTCCCGAGGGTTTCCGTGATTGGCAGAGCGAATGGAAGCAAGCTCCGAAGTTCGTACGACCAGCATTCGTCAATGAGAACGACGATACGATGCTGATGTACTTCACCAGTGGTACCAGTGGTGAGCCGAAGATGGTGGCTCACGATTATCTCTATGCTATGGGTCACCTGACAACAGGTGTGTTCTGGCATAACCTGCATGAGGGCTCACTCCATCTGACCGTAGCCGATACAGGTTGGGGTAAGGCTGTATGGGGTAAGTTCTATGGCCAGTGGTTTGCTGGTGCTACGGTCTTTGTCTTTGACCACGAGAAGTTTAATGCTGACACCCTGTTGCGTCAGATTGAGAAATACAAAGTGACCAGTTTCTGTGCTCCTCCCACTATCTACCGTTTTATGATTCGTGAGGATCTGAGCAAGTACGACCTCTCGTCACTCGAATACTGCTGTACTGCTGGTGAAGCCTTGAATCCTGCCGTTTTCGACAAACTCAAGGAGAAGATCGGTCTCAATATTATGGAGGGCTTCGGACAGACGGAGACCACGATGACTCTTGGCACGATGCCTTGGATGACGCCAAAACCAGGTTCGATGGGTATGCCTAACGCTCAGTACGATATCGATTTGCTGCGTGCTGATGGTACACCCTGCGAGGATGGTGAGAAAGGCGAGATCGTGGTACGAGTAGGCGATCGTAAACCTATAGGTCTGTTTAAGTATTACTATCGTGACGAGGAACTCACTCGTGAGGCTTGGCACGATGGAATCTACCATACGGGTGATATGGCTTGGCGCGATGAGGATGGCTACTACTGGTTTGAGGGCCGTATCGACGACGTGATCAAGTCTTCTGGTTACCGTATTGGTCCGTTTGAGGTAGAGTCTGCCCTGATGACTCACCCTGCCGTTGTAGAATGTGCTATTACTGGTGTGCCCGATGATATCCGTGGTATGGTGGTCAAGGCTACTGTCGTACTCGGCAAGGAGTGGAAAGACAAGGCTGGTGACGATCTCGTGAAGG
>Ga0265299_10005522_pt1 | contig 11719 bp, 8 predicted proteins | sample AusTroGonzalo_MG_4_FD_193485 | JGI IMG/M metagenome (GOLD analysis project Ga0265299, IMG submission 193485) | Bovine rumen microbial communities from tropical cattle in Woodstock, Queensland, Australia - Gonzalo_02 | ecosystem: Host-associated > Mammals > Digestive system > Stomach > Rumen ...
CAAATAGTATCTGATTCTTCGACCCACGTGTCCGAAGATACAGCCAGCACTATTTATGGTATTATCTTGGGTGTTATATTTACAATCTTGGTTTTGCTGGCATTTACACGCAATTGGCGTTCAACTATCATCGCGGGTGTCGTGATTCCTGCATCATTGTTGTCTGGATTCTTTTTAATGAACGGTTCGGGCTTCACAATCAATGCAATGACACTTTTGGCATATGCAACAGCATTGGGAACATTGGTATCTAATGCTATTATTTTAATTGAATCTGCGTTAAATGAATTACATGCTGGAAAAACACCAGAAGTCGCCGCAGAAGAAGGAACACACAAAGTTGCTATTCCTGTGTTAGCGGGTGTCGGGACTAATGTTGTGGTGTTCTTGCCTTTGGCATTTATGGGTGGCATCGCAGGTCAATTCATGTTGCAATTCGGTATGACTGTTGTGTATTTGACTTTGTTATCATTGCTGTTTTCGTTCACTTTGACACCAATGATGATTGCAAAATTGTTAAGATTGCCGCGCAAGAAACAAAACGACAAAGATATAAAAGAAATAAAAAAACAAGATAATTCTTCGCGTCTGCATAAATGGTATGAATATCAATCACAACATCCTTGGTTTGTCGTTCTGGGTGCAATATTCGCATTGATTTTATCTTCCCAATTGATGAGATTTGTCGGTAATGAATTTTCTCCGTCCACAGATGCTAATGAAATTACTGTGACTGCCCGCGCCCCAATGGGCAGCACTTATGCAAAATCTGAATCTATTGCCAAAGAAATTGATGCGCGTTTAAAACAATTTCCAGAAATAGAATCGACCACAATAAAAATTGGTGACAAGGGATTACAAAATATAAGTATTAAACTTTCTTTGGTAGATGTATCAAAACGTAGTATTTCTGATAAAAAACTGGCACAAAAAATATTGCCGAATTTGGCAGATATCAAAGACGCAGAAATTCAAATCCGTGCTGGCGAAAACATCAGCAGTTCTGCAATTAATTCTGATATTGTATTAAATGTTTACGGTGATGACGATGAAAAGCGCATGGGATATGCCAATCAAATTATTGATAAAATAAATGAAATTGACGAAGTCCAAAGTGCCGTTTTAGCTCAACAGATACCAAGCAATGAAATTCGTTTTGTTCCAAACGATGAAAAAATGAATTTCTGGGGGGTGAAAAATGCTCAAGCTGGTTCAACTTTGCGCACTGCCATATTTGGTAATGATACATATAAATACAAAGAAAAAGGCGACGAATATCCTATTATTTTAGAATTTGAAAAACAATTTAAAAAACAATCTATGTTTGATAGTGTTTATGTAAATTCTCACAAAGGTATGGTAGCGCTATCTCAATTAGGTGATATAGAAAATGTTCCTGCGACTTCTAATATTTATCGTGTTGATAAAAACCGCGTAACAGAAATAGATATCAATATTGGTAAATCAACCGTTGGGCCCGTCCAAAATGAAATCCAAGAATATCTTGATACAATGAATTGGGAAAACGGGTATGGTGCTTCTTTTGCGGGTATGGCTGAAATTCAATCAGAAACCAACGGAGAAATCGGTCAGGCATTTTTGCTGGCGACAATTTTGACCTTTATGTTATTGGCAGCAATTATGAATTCTTTCATACACCCGTTCACAATCGCAACATCTATTATAACCAGCTTTACCGGTGTTTTCATAGTTTTATTCTTATCAGGTGCTTCGTTAAATGTCGGTGCATTATTAGCGTTTATTATGTTGGTTGGTCTGGTGGTGAACAATAACATTTTGGTGTTAGAGCCAACTGTTGCCCGTGTTCAACGCGGTGAAGATGCTAAAAAAGTCTTGTGGTCTGAATTAATAGGCAAAAAGCGCATGATTTGGATGACTACTATTGCCGTTGTTGCAGGTATGATACCGCAGCTTTGGTCTAATGATGGTATGAAAGTCGCGATGGGTGCGGTTATGATTGGTGGAATGTGTGCATCTTTGGTTTGGACATTTACATTGACCCCGGCAGTATTCTTTTTGATGGAAAAGTTGCGTAAAAAAATACATAAACGCGATTAGAAAAAAAACACTAAAAAAGCCGGTAAAAGCCGGCTTTTTTAGTGTAAGTTAAACCGTTTTATTTAATAATGAAAAAACACCGGCATTTACCGGTGTTTTTTCATATTTTTTTATTTTAATCCAAGAATGATTTTGCCTGGTTTAATAACTTTATAGCCGATTCGATATCACCCATATCCAACGATGATATTTCGACAGTTTTTTTCCCGGCATTTACCGGTATTTTCGAATCGTTTTTTTCAACCTGGAATGTCCCATTATGTAAAATCTTTTTTACCCCAGCAATAGTCATGCCCTTGTCATAAAGCAACGATTTTATCGCTGCAATTTTTTCAACCGTATCAGCACGATAATACCGGCGATTTCCAGCACCCGTCACAGGACGCACCGCCCCCGGAAACTGTTTTTCCCAATATCGCAAAGTATAAGCAGGCACATCCAATCGCTTTGCGACCTCATTTATTGGGATAAAATATTCGTTTCTTTCTTCCATGCCCGCTTATCCCTTTTTATTCTGCCAAATCTTCAGCTGTTGATTCTGCTTCGCTTTCTTCTTCGTGATCGATTGCTATTGCAGACACAACTTTTTCACCCTCAGCCGTTCTAAACAATGTGACCCCAGCGGTTGAACGACCAGCAATACGAACATCTTTTACCGGTGTTCTTATGATTTTTCCACCGTTCGTCACCATGATAATATCTTGGTTATCATTCACAGGGAAAGACCCAGCAACAGCAGTATTTTTACCCCCCAACTTGATATTAGTAAATCCACCACCACCACGATGAGTTAAACGATATTCATAAGACGATGTACGTTTTCCAAATCCATTTTCAGATATTGTTAAAATGAATTCTTCTGTTAACGCCATCTTTGCCATTTGTTCATCACTTAAGACAAGTGTTGTATTTTCTTCTTCAGCATCACTTTCTTCTTCGATACCGGTTGCGGCGCGGCGCAAAGCACGACTTTGTTTCACATACGCAGCACGCACCACAGAATCAGATTCGCCATGATTCAACATCGCCATACCGATTATATAATCGTCTTTTTGCAACGACAACCCACGAACACCCGTTGAATTGCGCCCAGCAAAAATACGAATTTCAGGCACAGCAAATCTTATACAACGTCCACGATAAGTTGACAAGAATACATCTTGATCTTCGGTACAAGGCAACACAGAAATAAGTGAATCGCCATCATCCAGTTTCATTGCTATTTTCCCATTTGCGCGTATGGAATCAAAATCAGACATACGATTTCTGCGAACAGTTCCAGACGCCGTAGCGAACATCAAGAAATGTTCTTTGCCAGATTCTTGAACGCGTTTAACTTCTTCTTCGGGAACAGGCAAAATAGCAGTTATTGTTTCACCTTCGGTCAATGGTAATAAATTAACCAGTGGACGCCCCTTGCCTGCGGCAGAAGCTTCTGGTAACTTATATGTCTTTAATTTATAACACAATCCCTTTGAAGAAAAGAATAACAATGGTGTATGAGTATTTGCAACAAATACATTTACAACATAATCGTCTTCTTTGGTAGTCATCGCATTACGACCCTTGCCCCCGCGTTTTTGCGCACGATAAGTATCCAAGCTGACGCGTTTGATATAGCCAGTATTAGAAACAGTCACAACCATATCTTCACGCGCGATTAAATCTTCGATATCAATATCGATTTCAGCATCACTTATTTCACTGCGTCTTGGTTGAGACCAATTATCTCGCACAGCCGATGTTTCTTCGCGAATAATTTGAACTATGCGTTCATGACTGCTAAGAATTGCTAATAAATCTTTGATAACAGCACCAAGATCAGTTAAATCATTATGGATTTTATCGCGTTCCAGACCTGTTAATCTGTGTAATTGCAATTCAAGAATCGCTTTGGCTTGGTCTTCGCTCATATAGAACATGCCATCTTTGTATTCTGTATTTGGATCATCAATCAAATTGATATAAGATTCTATATCAGATGCAGCCCAACCACGTGATAACAAAGCATTGCGCGCATCATCTGGATTCGCAGATTCTTTAATCAATTTAATTACTTCGTCCAAATTACCACACGCCACAGACAACCCCAACAAAGTATGTGCACGATTACGCGCCTTGTTCAAATCGAATATAGTGCGACGACGAATGACTTCTTCGCGGAATTCAATAAACGCATCCAACACGGTTCGGACAGTGAACAACATTGGACGACCACGATTTAATGCCATCATATTCACAGGAAAATTAGATTGCATTTCTGTATCTTGGAATAAATGATTCAAGACCACTTCGGGCATAACATCGCGCTTTAATTCAATAACTACACGCAGACCTTCTTTGGAAGATTCATCACGAATATCTGTAATGCCTTCGATTTTTTTATCTTTGACCAATTCAGCAATTTTTATAATCAGTTGTGATTTATTAACCTGGTAGGGCAATTCATCAACAACAATAGCAGGATGATCATGAATTGTTTCAAAATGTGTTTTTGAACGAACAATTATCGAACCACGTCCTGTTGTGTGCGCCTTGTAAGCCCCAGCATGTCCCATAATAATTCCACCTGTTGGAAAATCAGGTCCCGGGATAATAGAAAACAATTCATCATCAGTAATATCTTTGTTGTCCAAAATTGCCAGAATACCGTTGCATACTTCACCCAAGTTATAAGTTGGGACATTAGTAGCCATACCCACAGCAATCCCCGAACCACCATTTACCAAGAAATTTGGAAACTTAGTCGGTAAAACAATTGGTTCTTGCAAAGTACCGTCAAAATTCGGTTGCCAATCAACAGTATCTTTGTCTAAATCTTCCATTAACGAAGCACCAAGTTTTGAAAGGCGCGCTTCTGTATAACGCATAGCAGCAGGTTTATCCCCGTCGCGCGAACCAAAGTTACCCTGACCCTGGACCAACATTTCACCCATTGAAAAATCTTGTGCCATACGCGCCATTGCTTCGTAAATAGAAGAATCCCCATGTGGATGATAACGTCCCATCACATCCCCAACGATACGCGCAGATTTCACAGTCGATTTAGTAGCAGGTGCAACATCGTTCATAACATATAAAATACGACGATGCACAGGTTTACAACCGTCCCGAACATCAGGCAACGCGCGGTCCACAATAACAGACATAGCATAATCCAAAAAGGATGTTCGCATTTCATGTTCAATCGGGGATTGTGGTACCTTGATTTCGTTAATTTCATTATTTGTTTCAATTATTTCAGACATTACTTTTTCCCTTGTTTTTCAATACATAAACCGTAGCAAAAAATTAGTGTATGGGTCAAGAAATAAAGCAAAAAAATCACTAAAAAAATCTCTCAGAAAAACATTGACAAAACGACAAACAGTATTATAATAAACATAACAAAACAACAAAGGTTAAACAATGAAACCACAAAATGTATTTTTACCGTTTTGGAATTTATTTGCGGCAATTTTTGTCTGGTATCTGTTTATGGAAGGCTTGAAAAAACTGGGCTTGGTAAAAAGTAAATAAAATAGTTGCGTTTTGAAAAAACATATGATTAAATAAGTGTCACCAAAAGGATAAAACAATGGCAACAAAAAGAACTTATCAACCATCAAAAACTCGTCGTGTTAAAACACATGGTTTTCGTGAAAAGATGGCTACGAAAAGCGGACGCGATGTTTTGAATCGCAGACGTGCGGCGGGACGCAAACGCCTTGCCGTATCCGCAGTGAATTAAAAAACAACCGCCAATCGGCGGTGTTTTTTTATCTTTCAGACCAATAACATATTATTTTTGCGTGTTCTATTTCGTTTGTCATAATTTTATGACGCGTTGTGTTGCCATCAAATGCAACCTCTACCCGCACTGTTGCTGTTCCTGGCATGATTTCATGTTCAAAATATAAATCTATACCACGCAATTTATGAGCATTACGATATTCAAACCCCACACTTTCAGTTGCCCAAACAGTGTACACCGCATTATTCACATGTTGGTTCACATCTATATCATCAAAACGACATGCGATAACACAACTTTTTGTTGGAATAAAATCTGGTCCTTTGTCAAATTCACGATCCCAAACACGTTCTGGTAAACCTTTCCATTCTGGGAAATAATCAGATATACGCGCAGGACGACGTGTATGCAAATCAATAAGCACCCATTGACTTATTGCACGAAGTTTTACTTTGCCTTTTTCGTCTTTGATTAAAAAATCACGTTCACTGCGCACCGGTCCCGTCACAGATGGCCAAGTAGAATATGTCAACATTTCTTCGGCACGTGGAATATCAGGGATATCTACAAACATGTGCGTCATTACCCATGCTATATTTTGTGAAGCACACACTTCACGTCCAGCACCCAACATTTCTGCATGCGTTCCCGCCAAACCCTGTAATTTATTCATCAAAGACACAGGGCGCAAAAAACCATATCTATCGCATTGATATGTCTTTAATCTTCTTTCTTTAGCCAAGAGCAACTTGCTATTAGTTTTATCTGCCATTGCGCATAACCTTTGGTTAGTGTATAGTCATATTATACATTATTTTGCGCAATAATAAAATCAATTTCTTTACCCAACTTTATTTCATTGGCACGCGCCGCAGATTTAATCAACCCATGCAAAATTTCTGGTGTGTCATCTGGAATAATCAAAGCTTCAAGTTTCGCGCCATTACCAATCTTTCTTTCTGTGCGCAGACCACGAACAGTTTTTAAAATATCCAGCGCAATATTCATCTGTGCAACATCTGTATTATATTCGTCTTTGACAGTTGGATATTGCGTCAGATGTAATGTTTCGCTACCTTCAACATCTTTGTAAATTTTTTGCCATAATTCTTCGGTAATAAATGGAACAAACGGTGCATAAAGACCAATTATATTACGCAACACTGTCCACAGTGTCCATTGTGCAGACAATTTTGATTCTGGCGAATATTTTTCAGGCGACCAAAATCTGTCCTTGATAAATTCAATATATTGGTCACAGAATATTTCCCAGAAAAATGTATCAATCGCACTGCGCGCATTAAAGTTATCGTATTTGTCTAAATTACGACGCGTTTCAGCAATTGTTTTGTTCAATTCATTTAACACCCATTTATCTTCAATGAATCTTTCACTTACCGGAATTTCTTTCGCGGTCTTTGGGTCAAAATCTGTCAGATTCATCAAAACAAATTTTGCGACATTCCAGAGTTTAGTCAAAAGTTTTGAACCACGTTTAACCTCATCATCGCTGTAACGCAAATTTGTTCCAATAGGCGCAGTCGCAATCCAATAACGCACCGCATCGCTACCGAATTTATCAATGGCAGTCAACGGGTCTGTACCATTACCCTTGGTCTTGGACATTTTTTGTCCCTTGGAATCTAAGACCAACCCATGAAAATTCACAGTCTTGAATGGGACATCACCCATAACATACATGCCCATCATTATCATACGCGCCACCCAGAAAAAGATTATGTCTGCCGCCGTATATAATAAATCTGTGGGATAATACTTTTTCAATTCCAATGTATCATCAGGCCAACCCAATGTTGAAAACGGCCATAAACCTGACGAAAACCAAGTGTCTAAAACATCCGCATCACGCGTCAATTTTTTACCACCAGATTGTTTTATCGCATCATCTTCACTTTCTGCGACATAAACATTACCTTCTTCATCATACCACGCAGGTATATGATGTCCCCACCACAACTGACGAGATATAGTCCATGGGCGAATTTCTCGCATCCATGCCATAAACAAATTATATCTGTGTTCGGGCAAGAATTTTACTTTGCCCGATTCCACTGCCTTAATCGCGGGTTCAGCTAATGTTTTCGCATCAACAAACCATTGTGTGGTTAACATTGGTTCAACCGGAACACCACCGCGTTCTGAATATGGTGTTGGTATAATTTTGTCTTCTATCTTTACCATTAAACCAGCCGATTCAATATCAGCAACAATTTCTTTGCGTGCAACATATCTGTCCATACCGCGATATTTTTCAGGTATCACACTTTCGTCATTTAATTTAGCATCCTTTGTTAAAATGCAAAGCGGTTTTAAATTGTGACGCAACCCAACTTCATAGTCATCAAAATCATGTGCAGGTGTAATCTTAACAGCACCTGTCCCCTTTTCTGGGTCAGCGTGTTCATCTGCGATAATTGGAATTTCTATGTCAGTTAGCGGAATAATTGCTTTCTTTCCAATCAAGTGTTTTAATTTTTCGTTTTCTGGGTGAATTGCGATTGCTTGGTCACCAAAAAGTGTTTCTGGTCTGGTCGTCGCAATTTCAACAAAACCACCGCCCACAAGTGGATAATTGAAATAATAAAACTTGCCATGTTCTTCACGTGTTTCGATTTCCAAATCAGAAACCGAAGTCTGTTGCTTTGGGCACCAATTCACCAAACGCTTTTCACGATAGATTAAACCTTCGTTATACATCTTTACAAACAATTTTGTCACCGCACGCGACAAACCTTCGTCCATAGTGAATCTTTCGCGTTTCCACACCGGCGTTACACCCAAAATATGTAATTGATTTAAAATCTGTCCGCCTTTGTCAGCCTTCCATTTCCAGGCACAATCTAATTTTTCTTCCAACGATAAACTGTGCGGATTTATGCCGCGTTTTGATAAATCGCGTTCCACCAATAATTGAGTAGCAATAGAAGCATGGTCGGTTCCCGGCTGCCACAACACATCAAAACCGTTCATACGCTTGTAACGACACACAATATCAGTCAAAACATTATCCAACGCATGCCCCATATGCAAACTGCCTGTCACATTTGGTGGAGGCATCATTACACAGAATGATTTTTTATTCGAATTGACATCATTATCCCAAAAATTATTTTCATCCCAAAATTTTTGAATTTTAGTTTCTAATTCGCGGGTGTCTATGTTTTTACCAAGCTCAATATTCATGTTGTGTGTCCTTAAATTTTGTAACTTTTAGATTTTACACAATAAAAACACAAAATCAAGTAAATGACACATAAAAGATTCCTAGTGAAAAAGCCCAATAAAAAGCATATCATTAAAACATAAAAAAACGGGGAAAATATGAACAGAGTTATAAAAATGCTTATCCAAGAAATTATTCATAACAATATATTGATTCATACCAAAATGGATACAGGCGATAAATATACTGTTTATGGCAAAAATGGTCGTGAAATTTTATCTGTTATCAATGGATGGGCTACTAACCATTACAGCGTGTTTGTGAACAACAGAAATGTATTGGCTGTTAAATGGAACGAAGGAAACGAAAAACCTTTGACCAAAGACCAAAAAGATATGCTGGACATTTTAAATACTGTTCGGGAAAAAATTGATTTACAAGAAACAGCTCAAACAATGAATAAATCTGAATTAGAATTAGCAAATTTTTTACAACAATCTTTATGCAGCGTTAAACATTAAATCGCATGCACAACACGACAGAATGAAACCGCGTATACGGCAGAAACCCCCGCATTGCGCAAAATGCGATTTAATTCATAAAATGTAGCGCCACTTGTCATAACATCATCAACCAACAAAACTTTTTTACCTTTTAATTTATCTTTGTCAATAACACGAAAAACACCATGAACATTTTCGCGTCTTTGCTTTGCGGTTTTGTGTCCCATGTCTGGTTTGTATTTGCGGCGCACAGAATCTACATCCAAATTCGCACCAAAATATTTCGCAATCGGGCGCGCCAGTAAAGTTGCTTGGTTATATCCGCGTTTAAACAATCTGCGGTTAGCCAATGGCACAGGCATAACAACATCAACTTTGAACTTTAAATCTTGCAGGCAATTTATCATTGCACGCGACATCAGCATTTGATATTTCAATTTTGATGCATGCTTAAATGGCAACATTATATTTTTAGAAACATCATCATAAACACAAGCAGACCTTATAAAATCTAAATCGCATTCACCTGCTGCACAATGCGGACACATTGGCGCAGCACCCAAATCTAAATCTGCTGGAAAAGGATAACCACACTTAAAACATTTTGGATTGGATATCCAATTAAATTTCGCCCAACACTTACCACAAAGTGAACCATGTTGTTCAACAAAATCGCCGCATACGGGACAAACAGGCGGATAGATAAAATTCAAAATACGATTAAATAATTTTACCACGACATATTTTTATAAGTTTTCTTGGAAACACCTTTGCCACGAGAATCGCGTTTTTGTTGTGTCAAAGATTCAAAAGTATCCCCAGAAATTATACGCAAAACAAATTCATCCCCATCGCGTTGTGATAACACAGGAACTATTCTTTGTTCAGCAACCCCAGTATCGCGTAAAACTTGTTCTACAATAGCCAATCTGCGCGCTGCCAGTTTACGGGTATCTTTGTCATGTGTTGCAGATTCTGGTATAGCAATTTGAATCGCGCGCTTTGGATTGTTCACAACAATCGAAGCTGTTTCACTTAACAAAGTATAATTATCACGCGAAAGCCCAGAATCGTTATTAAAGAAAGATATTTTCACTTCCATTGGGCGAACCCCACTGTCCATTTCAGACAAATCACGCGATGCATTAAAACCTTCGATAGAAGTCGACATATCACTTATCGTGTCATATTTGCTGGCCGCCGCAACTTCATAAGTTGATAAATGTTTATTTTCTGATAAGTAAGTCTTCTTAAATGCCTTTTTCAATTCGTTTGGCGACATTTTTGACATATCACTTACCGCAGAAATTTTTGGTTCATCTATTCTGCTTGAAATTCCACGACGCGCAATTTCTTTTTCAGTTTCCATTGGCACAATTTCACGACGAACATCAGAATCACCACGACTTTTTACCGCAGGTTTCACATTAGAATTTCCCGTTATTGGTGTTCGCACAGCCACAGGACGCGCGCGCGCCAAAGATTCTTGCTGTAATGTGGATAATCTTGCGATTTCAGCACGCAATTGTTTCAATTCATTCAATGCTTCGTCACGCGAAACCAAAGACGGTGTTGCTTCTGTTGTTGCAACCAGACTTTCTTCGGGTAAAACAGCATCAGAATCAATGACCGCTATTTCATCCATGCGTGGCATACGCAAAGGTTGTTCATTACCGCTTTTTGCCCACAAATCAGAACGTGGCCGATTTGGACGCAAAATATCACCACCAACCGTAACATTATCATTAGCCACAGTTTTTTTAGCACTGCGTGCGACAACCTTTTTTTCAGGTTCTGCATTACGAACAAGATTTTCGCTTTTGACACGCGTTGGTTTAACAATTTCTTCACCAAAAGCAGCACGCGCAGATACATCCCCACGCGACACATCAACAGTCGGCAAATACGCAGAATTCGCGGCATTTGCGCATATCATACATATGATAAAGAACGAGAAACGTTGCATATCTCTTTCCTTCCTTTGGTTTAATGATAGAACAAATACGAAAAGTCAATCAAGCAAAAAATGAAGACAAATTAATTTTTTTTATTAATTATCAATCTGCCATCCTGTAAATACATAACCAGTTCTTGATGTTGGGGTTGGGACAGTAAATGTATCCCCATATGTGCAAGATTGTGGCGTTCCGCCCCCATCCCAGGATAGTTCTATTGTATTCGCGGTCCATTTTGCGAAAAGGTTTTGGATACCTGTTCTTG
>Ga0265299_10005525_pt1 | contig 11714 bp, 20 predicted proteins | sample AusTroGonzalo_MG_4_FD_193485 | JGI IMG/M metagenome (GOLD analysis project Ga0265299, IMG submission 193485) | Bovine rumen microbial communities from tropical cattle in Woodstock, Queensland, Australia - Gonzalo_02 | ecosystem: Host-associated > Mammals > Digestive system > Stomach > Rumen ...
CCCTGTGGCGACTCCGACGGGTCTCGATCCCGCGACCTCCAGCGTGACAGGCTGGCGTTCTCCCAACTGAACTACGAAGCCATAAATGGCGGGAAAGGAGAATTACGATATCTCGACCTTACGGTTAACAGCCGCACGCTCTGCCTCTGAGCTACTCTCCCATTTCTTTTCTCATTTTGTATATATATTATACTCGATTTTTCTAAACTTTTCAAATTTTAATTTTGGTACCCCCGTAGGGACTCCAACCCTAATTCTCGGTTTAGAAGACCGATGTCCTGTGCGGTTGAACGACGGAGGCATATTACCACCACATAAAGGGTGAAATCAACTTCCAAATGTCGTGGACCTCGCATCTCATCTCTTCGTAGTCATCATCAATGACTACGAGGCCGCGCATGAACTCAAGACGCTGAATTAAATATTTGATTAACTCTTCTTGAGTCCATTCTTTACCTTTATAAGTAAACTTACGATAAGATAAATCTACAATTTTGCCAGCATCTTTCAAATATACTGGAAGGTGCTGCCGCAACCACTCATAGAATGAGAAGTCGAGATCCCAACAATCGCGCCTTATTCTTCTTTTTTGAATGGTCTTCTTCTTCATAAATCCTTAATCCTAATACATAAATAAATAGATAATTCCCAACACAATAAACAAAAGGGCCACAAGAACCAAAGGAATCCAAAGTGGGGCAAGTACCCAAACCCAAGGCCAATCAATCACACCACAAAGTTTGAGGATAAGAAAAATAAAAAACAAAATATCCACAAAACTAATTTGGAAAATTGGAGGTGATTTCTTTTCTTTATCTTCCATATTATTTTCCTTTCCATTCCTTGTAAGTAACTGGCTTACCATCTACAAGCAGAGTTTCACACCAAGCATCAGTTTCGAGATCATAGGTATAATGATCATGCATTGGGTGGTCTACTTCGTAGTACCGATTTTCATCATAATCAAAATTATAATATCTTGGCATAATCTCTCTCTCCTTTCTTTTTTCTATAAATATTATAGCTAAAATTTATCAAAAAGTCAAAAATTGGTCGCTCGTCGAGGGGTTGAACCTCATCAGGAACGGGTATGAACCGAACTGCCGCGCCGGCGGCCGAGCGATAAAAAATGAGGAACTATGAGGCAGCTACCACGTCCTCGGGGCCCATATTATTTATATAGCGCTTTAAACATACTTATCAGGTAATGCGAACTGCACGGCCATCCAAGCGCTTCTGGTTGCGGTGGAGGGACTCGAACCCTCGACCTCCGGGGCATGAACCCGTCAAGCTGCCACTGCTCCACACCGCGATATATGTGTGCGGCCCAACCCGCACTGGCAAGGTATATCCTTGGAGTTCCGCTTGCTCAACTTATAAAGCGCAGACATAGCGTGGGTGGACCCGCAGGCCCAATGCGCTTGGCGCAGCCGACACGACTCGAACGTGCACTACCTTTACAGGTAGGAAAGCTTAGCAGGCTTTTGAGATACCATTACTCCACGACTGCATTTCAAGCAGCCCACCCTTAAGTCAATAGTTAAGATATCATCACTAAAGACAGGTGCTACGAGTAATTTTACAAGCGCCCGTTGCTGCCACATCGCTTGATGGCGCATGGTGTAGGATTCGAACCCACAGGCCTCTCCCGAGACACAACTGATTTCAAGTCAGCGCCGTTATAGCCATTTCGGTAACCATGCATTTATCTATTTTCATGCAACCACTCTTTTCGAGCAGTTCTAGTCGAATTTTTATTTTTCGATTTATATGTTGGTAATTGAGCATCACAATTCGGACAGATTAACCGAACATTTTCTCTCGCTGAATTTGAAGCATTTCCATCAATATGGTCTAAAATAAAATTTAATGGTTGACCATTCCAAACGTTTTCAATACCACAAATTGCACATTTACATTCTTGAGAATTAAGAATAAATTCTCTAATTACTCCACGAATGGTTGTATCAGGAGTCATACCAACATCACCAGTTTCTAACCATTTGTTAATTTTTTCTTCTCTATTATGTTCAACATAACATTTTTGACAATAACCAGATTTATTTGTTTTGCAAATCTCTTTACCACAATTTTTACATGATCTTAGCATTTTATCACACCTCATCATTTATGGCTGGGACACCAGGATTTGAACCTAGACTCGCCGCTCCAGAGGCGGAAGTACTACCATTATACTATATCCCAATATTTGGTACTCCGAAGGGGACTCGAACCCCCGACTTACTGATTAAAAGTCAGTTACTCTAGCCAACTGAGTTATCGGAGTATATAAAATGAGAGTCACCAACTCTCCGTCCTAACATTCCTTCCCTCGACCAAGCGGGTCCAACCCCGTTAGGGCTACTTCGGTTCTTTTCTTCTCTTTCGTCCGCTTGGCACGAGTTACTTGAGAAAATGGTTAATGGCACTCGAAGCAGGATTCGAACCTACACTCCCCTGATCCAGAGTCAGATGCATTACCAGTTGTGCTATTCGAGTATAAATGGCGGATGAGAATCGCGCGATTCCCTAAATTTTTGTTGCCTTCCGCCGAGGCACATTGGTAGGAATAGTCAGACTTGAACTGACGACCTCGCGCTTATCAGGCGCGCGCTCTAGACCTACTGAGCTATACTCCTATATTTGGTGGGCGACGAGGGACTCGAACCCCCTGAGTCGTTAGACACCTGATTTACAGTCAGGCCCGCTACCTATTACGGACTACTCACCCATATAAGCGAGGCGACATATAATTTGCTCTGGATTGGCCCGTATCTCGGGTGCCGCCATTTATTTATATATTAAAGCCTTTCGCAAACTTCTCCGCAAAGAATCGTCTTTCATCGACAGCCCACGGGCCTCGAAGGGCATTTCTTTTCCGTTTCTTTATGTATATATTATACTTTAATTTCCAAAAAACTTCAAATTTTATTTGCTGATTCTGTCTGCGATACAACTTGAAACGAAAGCCTCTGGCTTAACTTCACAATCATAACCGCACGCATTGATCCAACCAACAAGCATTGGAATTAGTTCTTTAGTTTTACCTTTGTCGCTCCAACCAGCATCGACATGAATTGAGATCAAACAACTATTTCTCAATTCAGTATACTCATCTTGCTCCAAAAGTTCTACCAGCTTATTGGTAAGTTCAAGACTACGTTGAGTCTCTTCGGTTAACTTGGCGCGGACGTCATCAATTCTTTTGATGAAATCGGTTTCGTGGAAGTAGATACCTCCATGGCCCGCGCAAGTAACAGCAATAACTGATACAATTTTTGTTCTGTCGTGATTTTGAGAGTCAGTTCCTATTGTAATCTGAAGAGGTATACCATACATCTTCATTCTCTCAAAATAATGTTGAATTTTACGAGGAATCTCTTCAAGTTTGAGGTCTCCGTAAGTTATACTATGAAACATTTTCCTATACTTCCTTTCGGGTTAATGGTGGAGATAGCGGGCTACGATCCCGCGACCTTCCGCTTGCAGGGCGGACGCTCGTCCCAACTGAGCTATATCCCCAAATATCGTAAGTTCTTTTATCTTCTACTTACAAAAGAAGGGCTTATTTTCAAGTGCCACTCGCCCACTAACGTAGCTGGTCACGGTTGGTACCCTCAGAGAGACTTGAACTCTCACGCTTTCGCACATGATCCTAAGTCATGCGTGTCTGCCATTCCACCATGAGGGCACGCGTCCTGGTTTCGGGTTTAACGTGTAAGCCAGGAAACCTCACGGAGCTGTGTAGGTCATGACTTCTACTTGGTAATAGGGTGCGCTAATCTCCACCCCTCTGGTGCCTAGTGTTGGTTTCGATCCAACCTCAGCGGTTCTTCAGACCGTCGCAATCACCAGATTTGCTAACTAGGCATTTTGGTGCCCGCACAAGGGTTCGAACCTTGGACCTACTGCTTGTAAGGCAGTCGCTCATCCCGGCTGAGCTATACGGGCATAAATAAAGGAAGTTGGTGTTCTACCTATTAAACTACAAACCTTACCGCGATTCGAACACGGGTCTCCAACATCCCAAAACTTTGTACAAAGGTCGCCTACATTCTCGAGCATGAAGACTTGCGAACTCTCGGGCCGCCAAACGCTCTTCTTCTATTGATAGTAGTTGAGAAGAGTAGAAAGCCACATTTCCCTTTTATTTCTACTCCTACGGGACTCGGAGTTGGTCGGAGCGGCGAGATTCGAACTCGCGGCCTCCTGCTCCCAAGGCAGGCCGTCTACCACTGGCTTACACCCCGATAATTAAATGGTTGGAGATGTTGGAGTCGAACCAACCGCAACCGTCTTATAAGGCGGCCCCTTCACCACTTGGGTAATCTCCAATATGTAAATGGTACCCGTAAAAGGACTCAAACCTTTAATCTCACAGTTTCGTAGACTGGTATTTTATTCAATTAAACTATACGGGCATTTATACTTTGGTGACTCCTGGGGGATTTGAACCCACTCGTTTCCAGATTGAGAGTCTGGCGTACTAGGCCGACTATACGAAGGAGCCATTTAAATGGAGTGGATAACGAGGCTTGAACTCGCGACTTTCACCTTGGCAAGGTGACGCTCTACCAACTGAGCTATATCCACATAGATGCGGTTAAAGTACGCTCAACAAATCACGTGTTCTTTGCATCTTTACTTTAACCTAGGCCGGGACAGCTATCCCTCGGTTGTCTTACGACCAATGATTCCGCACTCCAGGGGGATCAATAACTCGAAGTGTAAATCACGCTCCTCTTCTGCGCCAGACTTTTCGCTACAAGGTGTCTGGATTCCTGTCACTCTTCTGCTTACGCCTCGGTGGTGACTACCGATGGAGGCCCCGGTGGGACTTGAACCCACGACCTGCTGATTACAAATCAGCCGCACTAGCCAACTGTGCTACAAGGCCATTTAATTGGTGGGCTTACTGGGATTTGAACCCAGGTCTGCATGATTAAAAGTCATGTATTCTACCGCTGAACTATAAACCCATAAGTGGAGCACCATATGGGAGTCGAACCCACGCTCTCTGCTTGGAAGGCAGACGTACTAGCCATTATACTAATGGTGCATAAAATTTACCTAGTGTTTCAGCGGTTGGTGGGAACGAAGGGAATTGAACCCTTACTAACTGTGCCACAAACAGTCGTGCAAGCCATTACACTACGAACCCCATAAGTGGAGCGCCCTGGAGGAGTCGAACCTACCTTTCAATAGTTTTGCAGACTATGCCGCCGGCCGCAACGGAAAGGACGCATATAGTGGTACCCGATCGGGGACTTGAACCCCGAGGAATGACGCTGTTCTTGAGACAACCGCATCTGCCAATTCTGCTAATCGGGCATTGGTGGAGATGTTGGGAGTCGAACCCAAGTCCGAAACGTTCTCTTTGGTTTTATCGCCCCGTCGAAACCATTCCATCCCCAAATAAAAAGAGGAAATTCTTTTGTGCGCCTTTCCTCTTTTTCTATAAATAGTATATATGAATTTGAAAAACTTTTCAAATTTTCTGCCTATCTTTAAAAAAGAGTTCAATGAACTTGTCATCACTATAGTTCGGAAGTGTCCCAACCCAGCCATAAAAGTCCTCTGAAAGGCCTCGGAATACATTATCAAATCTTCTACCACAAGAAATTCTCTTATCAGCCATAAACTGATTATCAAGAACTTCGATCATGCGAGGCTCTTCACCCTGAAGGCGCTCGCGCAATTCGTCCATAATTCTTGCAAATACTTCCTTCTCAACTTCTTCATTAAAGATAAAGTATTTCTTACCTTCCAAACCACTACAGAACAAGCAGTGATCAGAATCTTTCATGAAGCCACAGAAGAAACTACTCTTCAAATTTGAAGACTTATATGCAAACCCGCAATCCTCTAAATTGTCACAGAACATAATATTTTCACACCATGTTGCGCGCGAGCTATTCGCTACTTGCTCAGACATGGAAATATTCTCACTTTCAACTACCAATTCAGATCCACTAACATATTCGCTTCCAACAACATCGTTGGAATCATCTACATTACTACTTCTAAATACATGGTTACTATTACTTATATCAGAAGAAAATCTTACATTAAAACTATCAGAAACATATTTTGATTCCATAATTGCCTTACTATTCTCAATATGTTTGCTATTCCAAACATTCTCAGAATCCGTAAGACTAAGAACCTCACAGAACTTTTGCTTTTCTTCGCTATCAAATATAAAGTATTTTTTCAGAAAATACAAATTTTCAAGTTCAATATCTTCTGCATCAATAACTTCTATGAGGGCCGCGCCATCTAAGCCATTCTCTTCGATAAACTTCACAAATGACTCCTGTGCGTCATATTTCTTTAATAAATCCAATGTAACTTTCATTTCTCAAACGGAATACGCTCTACGTTTCCATCTTCCTCCTTATAGGTATATGGGAACTTCTGCTCGTTCATAATGTATTCCATTCTCTTATTCAGCAATCCAATAAACGCTTTAGTTGTTTCATTGAAATCAAAATAAGCCACAACATACTTTGACTTCTTGCCGACTAATTCCGCGCCCAATCTATCTCTAGCATATCTCAAATATTCAGGATAAGTCAAATTTAGAAGTCGTGCGATAAATACATCATAACTACCATTTGTTCCAGTAGGAAAGAGAAACTTTTCAAAGTTCATACGAATAACGTACTTATTCGTATAAAGTGGACTCGTATCCAGATAGAAATACTTTTCCATTAAACTTCAATCTCCTTCCATAAATTTCTGATTTCTTTTACCTCATCTTCATTCAACTCACAGAGCGGGCCCCAGTCGCCGCATCTAAACATTGAGCTGTCGAATTCTGGTAATGGTCTATTAAAACGAATTATATTCTCTTCATTTATAACTTCATAATCTTTTTTAACATACTTCTTGACAGTAGCTGGGCTAAATCCTGTTGCTCTAGCCACCGCCGCATAGGTTTTAAGCTCGGCGTACAAACGATTTATATTTTTTACATCTTCATTAGTAATAACTCGCATGATTCTTCTCCTCACTTTCTACCTATAGTATATCATAGATCCGACCAAAAATCAAATTTTCACCTATATATACAAAGCGCGCCCTAGAATTTTCTAAGACGCGCCTTTGGTCAGTTGGAGTTGGACCTTTATTACTCTTCTTCTTCTATCTCTCCCGCTTCTAATTTCTTTTCATACTGAACGGTGGATAGACGAAGTAGGGCGCCTAAGAAAGTATCAATTGCAACAATGGTACCGACAACCTGTTCTCCATACGGAAGATTCCAGATCCCGGCAAGTGCAAAGTAAAGTGTACCAAGCGCAGGCAATACAATCTGCGCAATATATTTCAAAACGTCATAAACTTTGTTACTCATGGCGATAACCTCCATTTTCCTTTCTCACTTTTAAGTAACAGAACCCAAAGTCCAGTCTAAAAATTTGCAACTTTCCGGAAATTTTGGTATAATAATAATGAAAAAAGAAAAGGAGAATTAGTATCTAAATGGAAAGATATAAATCAGATGATTTGGTTAATACTGCGGTCATTAACCTATTTACTTTAGGTAAAGAGACCAACGAACTAAATATCTTTAACTTCAATAGAAAAGATCCAAGACACCTAGCTTTGGTTCACATCGCAACACTAGTAAGAGATATTGCTGGTTATAGCGTTGGAATCCACGGCTCTTTTATTGATCTGATTTGGGTTAAGTGGAAGTTCAGAAAACTTAAAGGCATCAAGAAAACTAAAAAGGCCACGGTTGACGCAGAGGAAGTAGTTAAGCACATCGAAGATGCATACAATGCGCCCAATGCTTTCGCCAGAATTTATCGTGACTACTATAGTTTTAATGATAGATAAACAAAAGGAAGGTGCAAACCTATGACAGCCAATGAAATTATTGAAGCACTTGAAAACGAAAAGAGAAACATTAGCGCAGAAAAGACAGAAACACTAAAAGCCTTTGACTATGCAATCTTAAGTGTAAGAGCGGTTCATGAAATGTATTTGACTAAGGAAGGTGATTAACATAATTGACTTGATAATTCCGACATACAAAGCGCGGGAGACATTACCGGCCGCGCTAGATTCATTGGTCGCGCAGACCAAGAAATTATTTATTGTAACAATTGTACAGGATTGTGACGGAGAAGATTATTCAGATATTATTGAAGAGTATAAACGAAGAGGACTAAAGATTCGACTTCTTCAAATGGAGAAAAATAGCGGTCCTGGCTTGGCGCGTCAGTATGGAATGGACAAAGATACGATGTGCAAGTATTTTATGTTTATGGATTCAGATGATATTCTTAATCCGCGCGCGATTGAAGCGCTTAGCCGTGAAGCTGAATTAAATAATGCGGACCTCGTATTCTCGGACTTTATCGTAAACCGAAATGCAATGCCTGCATTTGTAATGGATGTGGAAAAGACACCTTGTACTTGGTGTCACGGTAAGATATACAAAGCTGAATACCTGAGAAAGAATAATATTCGATTCCATAATGAATTGCGCCTGAATGAGGATTCATACTTCAATCTAGTCGCCGCAAACTGTACAACTAAGAAATTCCGTATCCATGAAATCACATATATCTGGCAACAGAATAAGAACTCGCTCACAAATGCGAATGGTGAACTTGCGTTCTTCATTAAGAGTTGGGCAGATTATCTGCGTAGTCAGATTGATGGACTGATTAGTATTACAGAAAAAGTTGAGAATCTCGATCCTGGTCTAACAGCCGCGACGTTCATTAATATGTATTCCCATCACATGAAGGCTTTATCTTCTGTAGTAGACAAGGAAGTAAATCCCGACGACTATATTTTAGTTGAGAAAGAACTAAAGAAACTAAAGCAAAATGAGAAGATAATGGGTATGTTAAAGACCAAACAATTTTGGGACTATATTGCCCGTCAGCTCAAAGGTAGTGAAATGTTCGGAGAGAATCTGGTATTCTATCGAATGAGATTCTGTGATTGGTTGAAGATGTATATTACGGAGGAAATCGGATGATTTACGTTGTCAATGGATTTCCTGGATCTGGAAAGACTTTATTTGAAAACTATGTGTGTCAGTTTATGAGTCCCGGTTGTGGAAGTATCTTATCCACTATTGATCCTGTAAAGAAAATTGCAACTATATGTGGATGGAATGGAGAGAAAACTCCTGAGAGTAGAAAATTTCTTTCAGACCTAAAGAGTATATTGACAGAGTTTAATGGATATCCTAGAGAAAGGATTCTAAAAGAAGTTGATACTTTCTGTTGGGAGAATGGGGTTAGAGAACCGAGTACAGATAATGAAGTTGTAATCTTTATCGATTGTAGAGAGCCAAAAGAAATTAAGTGGTTATGTGATAAATTAGGTGCAAAATCTGTTCTGGTTACAAGACCTGGCTCAGAGGGCGGCGGCTTCACGAATTCTTCTGATGCAAATGTTATGAGTTATGAATACGATATAGAAATACCAAATGAAGGTACAAAAAAAGAACTTATCGTAGCTGCATTGAACTTTATTAAATCCGAAGGAATTAAAAAGCGAACCGATCCGTTCTATATAGATTTATTTGATGATGTGAAATTTGGAGTATAAAAAGAGCCTAGTAGTTAATCTACTAGGCTTTATCTTTATTCTTCTAATCCATGTTCTGAAGAATCTATTTCCCATTTACAAATCTCTTTGTATAGGAGGGCCGCATAGCTATTTCCATGGAAGACTTCTGTATAGATGCGGAATGTGTTGTCTGCGGTTTTTCGTTCATAAAGTGGAATCTTTTTTTCTTGGTTATATTTGTAGTAGATGTTTTTAATTGTGTTTCGACACTGTTGCATCGAAATTTCTTCAAGACCTCCCATCTTAACGAGAACTTGGTTTAGGGTTTCTTTTATTTCCTGAATATCCCTAAACTGTTGCTCATTTTCTTCTTGGAGTTCTTTAGTATTACGCGCAAATAACCCTTTGATAAAGGCGCGGCCGCCCTTAGAGCAAAGAGTTATGAGGGTAATAAGTGATAAAATGCATCCAAGAACGGATGCTATATCTTTCACAATATCCATCTCAGGCCTCCAGATCCATATTTCTCTACTTTTAAGTAGGAAACTTGGAAGGCCTATCGAAGATTTTGGTGCGCGCGCCAGACTTCGTCATTGTGGAATTTTGAGCGCGCCAAAAATTTGGGATTGAAAAGATCTTCGACGGTATGAAGATTTTGAATTTCCCAATAAGGAATACAATAGAGGTCTATGCGCTGAGATAGTGCATAGCTTATTTTTAATCGATCGCGCTCTTGAGCTTTGAGGAAATCAGAACGACTTTTAAAAAATTTAGAAATGAACTCATAATGGTGGTTACCTTGGATTTCCAACAACGCATTACGAGATGGGATATAAAAATCAAATCGATAATTACCGCGCCTACAATCATCAAAAATTTTCTCTTGTTGAAATATTAAATGTGCGTTATGGAGAAGATTGTATACGACTTTCTCCAATGAACTCATATTACTCATCAGGCAACACGTCCTTAAACGCTTCATTTACAATTCTTGCGGCAGTATATGTCGGATCTGATTCATCAATAAGCCGCGCACTATAGATTTCTTTTAGGATTTTATCCTTAAGTTCGATTAGAAAAACATCTTTTTCATTCATTTTTCTTCTCCTTCTTTTTCCGTAACCATAATTTCTCCATTAGAAGTATATCTAACTGTTATTCCGCCACCGTATCCTTCTTTATACACTAAATAGTTTACACCCGTTTCAGGATCAACATAAACTTGTACATTATTAGTCTTATTTCCTTTTATACCTTTTGTATCAGTAACACATCCGACAAGAAGCATACATAATATAACAAAAATAGCAAGAAATTTTCTCATTCCGTTTCACCCTCTTTTAGTGTAATATCCCATGCAAATGGAGCATTCTGGCAATCTACTTCTTTATTTTTCTTGTATAGAGGACATCCAGTGCAGTCGTCTGTTGACATACAGTAAGACTTCACTGCCATAAATGCATCCCAGATATCAATATCAATCACTTTGCTTCACCTTCTTTAACTTACTCGTAACTTGCTAGTGACTTACGCATATCAGCACTGCACATCGGGCAGAAGTTATATTGTGGAACATTCATCACTTCTTTAACCCTGACCACTTCTCCGCAATTCGTACATCTATACTTATCCTCTGTCTGCCATTCCCACTCTCCCTGTGGACGCTCTTCCGTCGGAATTTCATTAATCTTCCCACAAAGCGCCTTATTTACCTTAAAAAGTATCGCTTCTGTTTGGGTAAATGCTCTATCCTCTGGAGAAAATTCAAAGAAATCAAATATGGTTTTATGTACTAAATCAATAATCTCCTTCTTTTCTTTCTCGGTCATTCTACTTCACCTTCTTTCTTATATGGCTCTGGTAAAGGCATCCATGCAATTACTTCTTCGTCGTCAATTATTCCACAACCATGCCAAAAGTGTGCCTTGTCGTGTCCAAAAGGCTTGCCATATTTATAAATTCTTACATCGCCCCAAATAGTCGTGCATAACACTTCTTCGAAATCACGTGTGTTATGGTTTATTTTTTCTTCAGGCAACCTCTCGGTGCATGGAATCCATCTTAAATATTGAGTCCTAGGGATTCCTTCTTCCTCTTCCAATTCAATAAGAGGACATGGCTCTTTGTCATCAAATATATACACACATCCTTCTGCACAATGGCAATACAAACAA
>Ga0265299_10005526_pt1 | contig 11712 bp, 8 predicted proteins | sample AusTroGonzalo_MG_4_FD_193485 | JGI IMG/M metagenome (GOLD analysis project Ga0265299, IMG submission 193485) | Bovine rumen microbial communities from tropical cattle in Woodstock, Queensland, Australia - Gonzalo_02 | ecosystem: Host-associated > Mammals > Digestive system > Stomach > Rumen ...
GATGGTTTGCTCCAATTGCACATTCTGGAAATAGCAAATGTGCTTCATATCAGGGGCATAGCTAAAGCCGTTGATGTCGCCGTCCACATTGCTGATGGCTTTGGCGTTCTTGCCGTCGGGGTCGGCTTCCCAAATCTGCATGCCCTTGTCGTCGGCGCGCAAGTAAGCGATTTTCTTGCCATCGGGACGCCAAACGGGCTGCATTTCGTTCTCTTCAGAAACGGTGATACGGGTAGGTTCGCCGCCCGTAGCCGGCATGGTGTAAAGTTCTGTATTGCCTTTGTTTACGCGGTAGTCGTAGTAGGTCACTGCATAGAGCAGCGTTTTGCCGTCGGGTGAAACTTGCACGTCGCCCAACCGTCCCAAATACCAAAGGATTTTCTCATCCATCACGCCCTTCGAGAAGTCGGGCGTTTCGCGGCTCTCCTTGTCAATCACCGCCGCCGCTTTCTCGTTCTTCGCTTGTTTACAACCACTTACCATTATCATAATCAGGGTTAAACAGAAAAAAGTTTTTTTCATTTGATGTTCTTGCTATTCTTATTTAAAACTTGCAAAAGTACAAAAATTTTGGCCGTGCCGCATGACAACGAGGACATCGTCCCTTGACAAATGCACTCACAGTTTGGAGTTTTTATTATTCATCGCGAATACAACGGACCGCCCCCCCGCGCTGGTAACCATTACCGGCGATGTCCGCATTAGAGCTGGCGTTCATCAGCTCTAAACTTCCGGCGTTGAGACCATGCTCGTTAGAAGTCCAGAAGTAAATATTGTAGAGCATCCCAAAGGCGTATCCGCTGAGAAATTGGCCGGCAGGAAGAGCCGAGAAACCGGAACTGTTGCGTTCCGAATAACTGTAGTTGCCAGGTTCTGCCCCGCTGCCGTATTCTTCCCATAGGCCGGCAGTAAGTTTGCCGGCGGCATTGGTTGCACCCGCGGCAGTCAACATGGTTGAAAACTCGCTTTCAGTGGGTATATGCCACCCCTCCGGGCATATTCCCTGCACGTTTTGATTGTTGTTATTCTCGTACGACCGATTGTCCGTGGCAGCATACCAGTTGTATAGCAGCCCGTAGGTGGCAACATTGCACTCCAACCCGTCTGGGTAGTAATAGAATCTTTCGTTATCGTGTGCCCAGTTTGGACTCAGCGTGAGTGTACCGGATGGATTAGCCTTGGTGTAGGCGGTCGCCCGCATGTTCTCCGCCATCCAGCACTGGTTGCCGATTTTCACCACCGAATATCTATTGCCTTGGCCGTCCCTAACGGTGTAGATGCGATCGCCGCTGCCTATCTCATTCGGTCTAATCGAAGTAACCTGGCAGGCAGTGCCAGAGGTACTTTCCGCCTTAGTTGTGAAGGTCACCTCGTTGCCATAGACTGTCTTGCTGCCGAAGGTCGCGAAAGCCCGATAAAAGTATTGCCTGGGGGTGAGGAGATTGGTCAGTCCGGCAGTGAACGAATTATCCGTGTCCGGGCTAATCTCCGTTATGTAGCTGGTGCTGCACAGATCCCTGAACTCAAATCCTCTTGACGTGATCTGCAAATTGTCAGGGTTGTTGACGGAACCGTTGAGCGTGGCGGACATCGACATGACAGCGGAAGCCCAGCCGGTGGTTACCGTGGGAGACTGAGTGGTGAAGGTCAGCTCGTCGCCATAGACCGTTTTGCCGTCGTAGGTTACGAAGGCCCGGTAGGTGTATTCTGTGCCAAAATCAAGGTTGGAGAGGTCAATGCTAAACGAATTCTCAAAGCCCGTGACGGCCACCGTTATGTAGGTGGGGCTGCCCGTTACCTTGTACTCGATACCTTTGGAGGTAATCGGCATATAGTCAGGGTTGGTGATAGAACCGCTGAGCGTAGCGGATAACGTCGTAACAGCGGAAAAAGCACCGGTAATTGCTGTGGGGGCTATGTCATTGCGGAGGCATCGGACTGATTGACCTTCCTCGTAATTGGAGGGGGGGATGGTCACGTTGTTAAGTATGTGAGCCAGGGCTAGGCTGTTGCCATTCCCGGAAGAAGACCAAAAGCGAGCAAAGTAGCCCAGAGGGTAGTGAATGTCGTCGGCGAAGAAGCCGGCAGGGAGAGCCGAGAAACCGGAACTGTTGCGTTGGGGATAATCAGTATTGCCAGGTTCTGCCCCGCTGCCGTATTCTCCCCATAGGCCGGCAGTAAGTTTGCCGGCGGCATTGGTTGCACCCGCGGCAGTCAACATGGTTGAAAACTCGCTTTCAGTGGGGATATGCCACCCGTTCGGGCATATACCCTGCACGTTTGGATTGTCGTTACTAGACTCATTGTCGGTGGCAGCATACCAGTTGTACAGCAGTCCGTATGTGGCGACATTGTTTTCATCCCCATCAGGGTAGTAATAGAATCTGTCGTCACTGCTGGTGGCCGATATTGTGCTCAGCGTGAGCGTGCCGGACGGATTAGCCTTGGTGTAGGCGGTCGCCCGCATGTTCTCCGCCATCCAACAATGGTTGCCGATGGAGACAACCGCATAGGTGTTGTTCTCGCCGTCCTTCACAGAGGTGACGGTGTAGTTGCCCGCACTGCCGGTAGACGTCTCGTTGCTGTTAATTGCAGAGTGTCCGCTGCAAGCCACAATAGATAAGGTGGTGAAGGTATTCGTGTCGCCATAGATCGTCTTGTCTTCGAAGGTCATAAAAGCACGGTAGGTGCATTCCGTAGAAGACGTGATACCCGTCAGCTCGGCAGTGAGGGTGTCATCGGTAAGCGTACCAACCACTTGTGTATAGTCGGTGCCGCCCGTTTTCTTGTACTCGAAACCGATAGAGGCAATCGTCAAATTGTCGTGGTTGAAGACGGAACCTCCAAGCTTGACCGAACTCGTCGTGACATCGGTAGCCGCACCAGTAGTTATCGAGGGCGTTATTGTGGTGAAGGTCAGCGGGTCACCATAGACCGTGTTGTTACCGTAGGTCATAAAGGCTCGGTAGGTGTATTCTGTAGAGGATGTGAGGCCAGTCAGCTCGGCGGTGAGAGTGTCGTCGGTAAGCGTACCAACAACTTGTATATAGTCGGTGCTATCCGTTTCCTTGTACTCGAAACCGATGGAGACAATTGTCACGTCGTGGTTGAAGGCGGAACCACCAAGATTGGCCGAGCTCGCCGTTATATCAGAAGCCGCGCCAGTAGTTACCGTGGGAGTCTTTGTGGTGAAAGTCAGCGTGTCACCATAGACCGTTTTGTTGTCGTAGATTGCGAAGGCCCGGTAGGTGTATTTCGTGGAGTATATGAGATCGGTCAGTTCGGCGGTGATAGTGTCGTCGGAGAACGTACCAACTACCCGAGTGTAGTTGGTGCTGCCTGTCACTTTGTAGTCGAAACCGCTGGAACTAATCGTCACATTGTTGTAATTGGAGACGATACCGCTGAGCTTAGCGAAGCTTGCTGTGATATCGGAAGCCGAGTCGGTGGTCACGATGGGAGCCTGTGTGGTGAAGGTCAGCGTATTGCCAGTGATCCTGGTATTACAACCTTCGGCGATAGCGTAGGCATAGAAATGGTACGTCGTCCCGGCACTAAGACCCGTCAGCTCAACAGTGAGGATCGAGTCGGAAAGCGTGCCGTCCACCTGCGTGTAGCTTGCGTCAGTTGCCCTCTTGTAATAAAAGCCCTTTTCCGTGTACACGTAATCGCTATTCGTGAGTGTGCCATTGAAGGTGGCCTCGGTAGTGGTTACGGAAGTGGCGGCAGAAGTGTTCACCACTGGAGCGTTGATCGTTTCATTGAGTTTTAAGTAGCAGCCGTCTTCGTTGGTGGCCATCAAAGTGTAGGTGCCCGCACAATAGCTGTGATGGGCGGTAGTCTGTCCGTGGATGTCTTCAGCGCCTTCGTCACCTCCCCAAGAGATGGTGGAAACGTTGGTGACACCTGCTAACGTGAGGGTGTATCCTAACACTGAGGTGCTGGAAATAGCGGGTTCGGCACCGACAGTCACAGTTACCACGACACTGTCGGTGAGAGTGGCATAGCCTGCGCGAGTGGCATTGCATACCACAGTGTAGATTCCGGCAGAGGGGAAGGTGCAGGAGAGGGTGTTGCCATGTACACTACTTGAATCGGTGCCATTCACCTTCCAAGATAAGGTGTAGTCGCTGATGTTGGCATTGGTGATGGTGGTGGTGTAAACTGTACTCCTCGTGTTGTTCGTACAAGAGAAGGCCGTCCCGCTGCCTTCGACTTTGAGTCTGGGCGCTGTGGAACCCAAGTCGTCAATCACCCCTTTCAGGGAGTCGATGGTGCTCTGCATGTCCGTGATGGTGTTCTGCATATTCGAGACAGTGTTCACCAGCCCGTTCACAGTGGCCATAAGGTTGCAGATGTCGAGGTCTTCACAGTTTTCATTGCTCACAAAATGGCTGTCGTTCGTCAAGTCGCTGGTCTTGGTGGGAATGTCGGCGGCAGTCACGTAGTTGTTCGTGTTCAAATAGCCGCTTATAATGTTCCGGACGAATAGCTGGGTGGTGAAGTCGCTTGCCAGTGCAACGATTAAACAGCCGTTCACGTCGCCACAGCTTCGAATCGTGTAGTCTGAGAGTGCGTCAGTAATTGAGTCATGGATCTGCGAGCTGATATTGTTCTCAATGCTGTCGTGGATGGTGGCGGCCACATCTGTCTCTGTCACATATCCGTGCGTCGTCAGGTAGTTGACTGTCTCGTTCGTCGCAATGGTGTCAATGATCTGGTTGATGGCCGAGGTGCCGTCCGCCAACGCCGAGATCACACAAGCGTTCACGGCTTCACAACTATTGATATGCGAGAGAGCCTCCGTAATCGTGTCATTGACTTGCGTGATGATCCTGGCCACAATGCTGTCGTGAATTTCCTCGGTGAATTCGTTTACGGCGTTGTTCATAATGCTGTCGTGGATGGCGTTGGCCAAGACAGTTTCCGTCACGTAGTTATTCGTCGTCAGGTAGTTGCTGATGCTGTCGCTGATGCTCGGCTTGTTCTTGATATAATCCACAGCAGACACCGTGGTTTGCGTCCAGTTGCTCTGCACTTGAGCGTCAGGGATGAGACTGCGGATGACGGCGGCCGTGTCCTTCAACGCCATTTTGGTGGCGTATCTGGCAGTGTCTGACAGTTTGGTGTCGATTTGGGTTCTGGTATAAACAGAAGATGTGTCAGCTTTGGTCGCTAATTTGGTGTTCATCTCCCCGCGCACGACATCGGCAGTGTCGTGGATGTTGATGTCGGTTTGAGTCTTGGTATAAACATCGACAATGTTGGCTTTGGCAGCCAATTTGTCGTTCACCTCCCCGCGCACGACATCGGCAGTGTCGTGGATGTTGATGTCGGTTTGGGTTTTGGTATAAACATCTGCAGTATTGGCCTTTGTGGCTAATTTATCGTCAATCTGGCCTTTGGTGTAAACGGTAGAAGTATCGGCTTTGGCATCAATGCGAACACCGAGGTCAATGCTGTCCTGTTTCACTTTCGCCTTGGTGGCGTAAATATTCTGCAATTCTGCAGTCGTGGTGTAGTTGGTCAGATCGTCCACATCCCGGGTGATATAGCCTGCGTTTTCAATGGCGTCGAGACGACCTCCCAAAAGTGCGCTGTCGGCTTGCTCCTTGGCTGCATTAATTGCAATGTTGGTGATATTGGTCTTTACGGAATCCCGCAAGTGTTCGAGATTGGTTTTCAGCAAAGCGATTGCAGCGAGCAGTTGTGCCAAATTCATGGCGTCGCCTGTTATGATCACCTGCTCCAATGACGTAATATAGTTCATGATTTGCTGGTGATTCAGCAAAATGGTGTCGATATGGTCAGAATGCAGTTCCAACTGCTCCAGTAGTTCTCGGATGTGTGCGGATGTCGTGTCAATATGCTGTTGCAACAGAGCACTGTCGGCGCTTATTACATTGTACAGCTGTTGCACCACCTGCGCGTTGAGGTCGAGCTCCTTGGCATACAGGGCATATGGCACCGCCGTGAGGGGCATCGCTAACGTGCCGAGCGATGTGCCGTTGAGCGTCACCGTCGTCTCGATGCGGGCATGGTTCCACTGGATGCTGTTCCAAGCGGCGTTGTCTCCGTCGGGACCGATCAGTAGGGAAATAAGACCGTTGAGGTTGGTGGTCGTCGTCTGCATCTCGGTGTAGGCGGCCGTCGTGGCGTCTCCGTTGAAAATGTTCACCGTGACATCCACGGTTTTGTTAGACACCAGCTGGTTCTGCGCGTCGCGCACCACAGCTTGGTAGCTGATTTTGTCGTTGCCGCTCTGTGCGAACACATTCACCGCAAAGAGCAACATCATTAGAGAAGTAAGAAGTTTTCTCATTGTATAATTGACATTTGTTATGCTCTTATCTGAAAAAAAACACAATCAAATGATTTTCAACCAGAAAGACCCGCCATGCCTTTCAACACCTTCCAAATCTGCATGCCCATGTCGTTCGCTTTCAAATAGGCGATCTTCTTGCCGTCAGGCCGCCACACGGGCTGCATTTCACTCTCCTCCGACACGGTGATACGCGTGGGCTCACCGCCCGTGGCAGGCATGGTGTAAAGCTCCGTGTTGCCTTTGTTGACGCGGTAGTCGTAGTAGGTTACCGTATAGAGCAGCGTCTTGCCGTCGGGGGAGACTTGCACGTCGCCCAAACGTCCGAGGTACCAGAGGATTTTCTCATCCATCACGCCCTTTGAAAAGTCGGGCGCTTCGCGATTCTCTTTGCAGATTGCTGCGCCATTATTCTCGTTTTTTGCTTGTTTACAACCACTTACCATTATCATCGTTAGGGTTAAACAGAAAAAAGTTTTCTTCATTTCGCTATTCTATGCTTGTTTATAGATTTTCACAAACGGAGGGCAAAAATACACTTTTTCCACGCATATTCAACCCATAGCCAAAACCTAAAAATGCTCCCAGCGCACCTCTTGTCTGAGGATGGTAGGCGGGTTGCCGCCAACCACTTGATTTTCGCCATCGAAGGCACGACTTAGCAGCGTTCCGGCCGCCACCACCGTGTTGTCGGGCACTTCCGCGCCCTTCAGCAACACACACTTGCAACCAATCCAGACATGATTCCCCACGAAGATTGGCCGGTTGGGATTAATCCGTACCCCCTTTGCGTCATACAAAGGATGCTCGTCAGTGTCCATCACGAGGATGTCCCAACTGAGCAGACAATCGTGACCAAAGACGATTTGGTTAGCGCAAACGATGGTGCTCTCTGCCGTCATGTTGAAGTCTGCACCGATACGCAGGTCCCCGCGGACCGAAAGTTTGGAGCCGTGCCCGATGCCCGCCTTCCCTTCGAAGGTGACCATGCCACTCACCTGCCAAATGCCTCGCGAGCGTTTGCGATCGTAATGCCCCACATCGCCGAAACCGATCTTTACCATGGCCGTTTTCACTTTCTCCGGAAGAACAACTTTGCCATGCAGCTCCCGCAAATAGGTGCGGTGTGACACGAAAACAGGCAACTTCAAAGCTGTCTTCAGCGGAAAATAGTGCAAATTGAAGCGCAAAGTCTTCGGCAATGAGCAAAGAATATTCCAAAAGTCGAAAGCGGTCATACGGATATGGTTTGTTTGACGCGCAAAAGTACACTTTTTCCCCATATAACTTCCATGCTAACTAATAACTGCTAATTACAAAAATGTTATCTTTGCCGCCCTAAAAAATATGGAAAAATGATGCTCTTCTACCTCGGAAACTGGTACTTCCAGACAAAATTCCTGAAACGGCGCAAACCGCTGCAGACGGTGCTGTTCATCACCAACCAGTGCAACTTGTCGTGTTCGCACTGCAGCGTGTACGACCACGTGCACCCGACGGTGAAAAGCTACGACCAGATCCGCGAGGAGCTGCTCTACTCCTACAAGTTAGGCTCCCGCTTCGTGGATTTCGAGGGCGGTGAACCGACCTTGTGGCGCGACGGCGACAAACGGCTCAACGACCTCATCGACCTCGCGCACGAAATCGGCTTCTTCACCACCACCGTGACGACCAACGCGCAACAAACTTTCGCTGGACTCAAGGCTAATTCGATATGGGTCAGCATGGACGGCATTCACAAATATCACGACGCTGTGCGCGGACAAGGCACTTTCGACAAACTGGTGAAAAACGTGGATGGTTGTGGTCATAAAGCCCTGAGTGCCAATATGGTCATTGACTCCAACAACTATGTGAACGTGATGGAAACGCTGCAATTCGTGAAAGAGCACCCCACCTTCAAGAGCATCGCCTTCAACTTCTATACGCCTGCCTTCTTCAAAGGCGAAGACCCGCTGATTTTGGATTGGGATAAGCGTATTGAAGTGATTGACAAGCTGATAGAACAAAAGAAGAAGCGAATGCCTATCATGAACTCCGTCTCTGGACTGAAGCGAATGAAGGATCTCTCTTTCGAAAAAGCTTGCTGGATGTGCAACTACATCCTGCCCGATGGTACGCGCTTGCCCGAATGCGTGGGCAAAAGTGCTGGTGTCTGTGACCAATGCGGCTTCTGCATGGCAGGAGAGATGCGCAGCGTGATGGACTTCCGACCGGATACCTTATTGGCAGGATTATCACTTCGTGGATAACATTATGGATAACATTCGATACATTTTCCTCAACAGTACCTCCCCCTACCACAACCTTGCGGCGGAGGAGTATCTGCTGCAGCAAACCCAAGATAATGTCTTTATGCTGTGGCAAAACGACAACACGATTGTCATTGGTCGTCACCAGAATACGGCGGCTGAAATTAATCAGGAATACGTTGACAGTCACCATGTTAACATAGTGAGAAGACAGACCGGAGGCGGTGCGGTTTTCCACGACATCGGGAATCTTAACTTCTCGTTCATCCAAAACGTCGAACCTGGCAGAAAGGAGATCGATTTCCTGAAGTATTTGCAACCGATTGTGGACGCGCTGCAGTCGTTAGGCGTTCCGGCAGAGTTTTCCGGGCGCAATGACCTTGTTATCGATGGCAAGAAGATTTCCGGCAACGCGATGATGTTTTACGAAAACCGCGTGTTGGAGCACGGTACGCTGCTGTTCTCCTCCCAGATGGCGGATGTGGCGAACGCCCTCAAGGTCGATCCGAGCAAATTCGATGACAAGGCGGTGAAGTCCATTCGCAGTCGCGTGACGAACATCTCCGAGCATCTTCCCGAACCCATGACCGTTTTGCAGTTCAAGGACTATCTGATGGACTTCATTATGAAGCAGAATCAAATGACTGAATTGCAGAATCTAACGAATGAAGAGGAGGTAGTCGTGGAGCAGCTTATGAAGAACAAATATCAGACTTGGGAATGGAACTACGGCAACTCCCCCAACTACTCCATGAACAAGAAAATCCGTACCAAAGGCGGCACTGTGCAAGTTGTCGCTGACATCCAAAAAGGCATCATACGAGACCTGCGCTTCTATGGTGATTTCTTCTCTGAAGATGACGTACAAAATCTTGTGAACCAGCTTATAGGTGTTCCCATCAATAGAGATGAACTCTCCCCCAAGCTGCAATCCATCAACGTAAACCGTTACTTCAACAACGTCACCGCAGAGGATTTATTAACCTTATTTACGCATTGATTCTCGTGCTACAACTACAACAACCTATAAACCTTAAACCTTAAACCAATGAAACGTCTCATCGTTTTCGACCTCGACGGAACTCTCATCAATTCGCTGGAGGACCTGGCGGATTCGGCTAACCATGTGCTGGAGCAGCATGGTTTCCCCATACATCCCGTGGACGCTTACCGCTATTTTGTGGGCGATGGCGTGCGCAAACTCATTGAACGCATTCTGCCGACGGAAGAACGAAACGATTCGCGAATTGAGCAGTGCCGAAAGGAGTTTGTGGATTACTATAAAATCCACATGGAAGATAAAACATCTGTTTATGAAGGAATTACAGATCTGCTCAAAGCGTTGAAAGCCCGTGGGTTGAAAATTGCGGTGGCCACGAACAAAGTGCATGTGGCAGTGGAACCTCTGATGGCCAAATACTTCCCCGGTATCCATTTTGATTCGTTGATTGGGCAGCGTGAGGGCATTCCCGTGAAGCCAGCTCCGCAAATCATGTATGACATTCTCGCGCAATGTGGTTGCGAACCGTCGGAAGCGTTCCATGTGGGGGATACCGCTACCGATATGCAGCTGGCGCACAACGCAGGTGTGACCCCTGTAGGAGTGCTTTGGGGCTACCGCCCTTTGAAAGAGTTGCAGGAAGCAGGAGCTAAACACATTATTCAGCATCCCGCTGATTTACTGGAAATTATAAATGAGAAAAAATTTGGCTGTTGAGTATAACCTTCCAACTGCTAACTATTTAATCAGACTCACAGCGGCGGTGGCGGCAATGCCTTCGCCCGCACCTGTGAATCCCATTTTTTCATTTGTTTTGGCTTTTACCGCCACGCGGTCGGGCTCAACGCGCAACAATTCAGCCAGCCGATTGATAATCTGCTCAACGTGGGGTTTCATCTTCGGCTTTTCCAAGATGAGGGTGCAGTCTAAGTTGTTGACCTTCCAGCCTTTTCCTGTAACGAGCTCTACCACTTTGGCCAGCAGTTTGGTGCTGTCCACGTTTTTCCACGTGGGATCGTTATCAGGGAAATAGGTGCCGATGTCGCGCAATCCAGCAGCGCCTAAAAGCGCGTCGCACACGGCGTGAATCAGCACATCGCCGTCGGAATGGGCAGCCAACCCCAACTCGTATGGAATGACAATGCCCCCAATGACCAAGGGTCTGTCGGGGGCAAATCTATGGGAATCGTAGCCGAAGCCTACGCGAAAATCAGTCATCATTATTTCAGTTTACCTTGTTGTTTGAGTTCGTTCTTGTTCGTGGAAACGAAATCAAAGTTCAACGTGAAACGCAGTGTGTTAGCCAGCGGGTGATATTGTTGAGTGGCAATCAGGTAGGAGACGTCAATACCGAAAATGCTGTACTTGATACCGGCACCAAGAGAAATAAATTGACGGTTGCCTTTATAGGGACTTTCGTGGAAATAACCAGTACGGAAGAAGAACAGGTTGCGGTAGCTGTACTCAAGCCCCAAAGCCCACATAACCTCTTGCATCTCTTCTTTGAAACCGCCGGGAGCATCATAGAAAGATTGGATCATACCTCTCGGCACAGAGACATCGGGATTCATACCGTATTCAATGATAGGATCGCCAGCCTCATTATAGACAATACGTCCGTCTTCGTCCACTAAGTAAATAGGATTGGTGGGTACCAAAAGCTTGTTGATTTCGCCATTGACCGTCAAAGTGTTGTAACCGTCGAAATCCATTTCGTAGCCGATACCTAACTTGAGGTTCGTGGGCAGGAAGTCGCGGCGCAAAGTACCGGAAGAGTAGGACATTTTGTTACCCATGTTGGAAATGCACAAACCGGCACGCAACGTACTGTTGTTGAAGGCTCTCACGTCGAAATCCTGCTCATAGAACAAGGAGATGTCGGCGGCGCCTGCCAAACCGGCCTTAGTCTCCTCACCACCCACATACTGACCGGCAGTCAGGTTGGAATAGATGAAGCGCGGGGTGATAGCGATAGACAATTGGTCAATCAACTTACGGGAATAGGTGAAGTCGATGGCGAATTCATTAGGGTTCTGGCTGCTGATAAAGTAACCATATTCATCCATGAAATCGATGCTACCCAATGAGAAATAACGAAATGAAGCAGCAATGGCGTCCATTTCTGTAAGTTTCTAATA
>Ga0265299_10005527_pt1 | contig 11710 bp, 12 predicted proteins | sample AusTroGonzalo_MG_4_FD_193485 | JGI IMG/M metagenome (GOLD analysis project Ga0265299, IMG submission 193485) | Bovine rumen microbial communities from tropical cattle in Woodstock, Queensland, Australia - Gonzalo_02 | ecosystem: Host-associated > Mammals > Digestive system > Stomach > Rumen ...
ATGCCTTGATGACCCCTCATGGAGGCTTCCGTCATCCGGCCACACCAGAGAGCTTCGAGTATGAGGACTTCGGTAATGGTATCGTCCGTGCGCCCATCCACACGCTGATCAATGGTATGAACGTGTTCTCGTTTGCCATCAGCCGCCCCCCGAAGTCGGTGGAGCAGTTCCTGGCAGACTACCATATCGACCGCAATACCGACATCGACTATTTCCTGATCCACCAGGCCAATAAGATGATTGTGGACCGAGTGGTGAAGAAGCTGAAGCTGCCGCTGGAGAAGGTGCCTTACAATCTGGAGGAGTTCGGCAACCTTGGTGGCGCCAGCATCCCGTCGCTGATGGTGACGCGTATTGCCGATAAGTTGAGAAAAGAAGAGACCACGATCCTTGGCTCTTCCTTCGGTCTCGGTCTGAGTTGGGGCACGATGCTCCTGAAAACCAAGCCGATGGTGGTGCCGGATTTATGTATAATTTAATAATTTACGAAGATGGAAAGAACTGTGTACTTTCGTGCATTTGAAGAAGAAGATGCGGAACTCATTTACAAATGGATGAATGATCACGAGCTTATGAAACTAAGTACGGGATTAAATCGGCACATGTGTAAAGAAGAAGCATTGGATTGGGTTAAAGCTCGTATGCATCACCATGATTATCGAGTATTTTGGGCAATATGCGCAAAGGATACGGGAAAGATGATTGGATATGCTTCGTTGACTGATATTCATTATATCAATAGTTCTGCTAATTTTAGTGGCATCGTTATTGGTGATAAAGATTATCAAGATGGATTGGCATGGATAGAAACATATTTGTTTGTATATGAGTATGTTTTTGAACGATTGAATCTGAATAGAATTTATGGACATGCGATAGATGAACATCCTTCAACAATACTGATGAGATCTGTAATGTTTAGTAAAACAGAAGGAGTTATGCGACAGGCAGCTTTTAAGAATGGTAGGTATTATGATGTGTCTATTAGTTCTATATTGAGAGAGGAATATTTCAACCATAAAGCAAATGGTGATTATGAAATATCCAATGTCTTAAAGCGTCTTACAAAGATTATTCGTGAAAATAAGAAAAACAATAAATAACAGTAAATAATCATGAAAGAAACGAAATCGATAAGTGTTAAAGACTTTTCACCTGAAGAGCTGAGGAAATGGCAACTCAAACTGTTGGAAATACTTGTGTATTTTCGTGATTTTTGTGAAGAACACAAATTGTTCTTTATGCTAGCAGGCGGAACTTGTCTAGGAGCTGTTAGGCATAAAGGCTTTATACCATGGGATGATGATATTGATGTTCAGATGCCAAGAGATGATTATGAAAAATTGATAAGAATATGGAATAAAGAGGCTGATACATCAAGATTTGTATGTGATATTACCACAAAGAATTATTGTTCTAAGTTCCCAATGGCCGTCATTAGAAGTGTTAATACAACATGTATATATGACCATAGTATTAATTCTGATATATGCCAAGGCCTAAAAATTGATGTGGAGTTTCTTGATGGGGTTCCTGAAAATAAATATGCAAGAAAGTTCAATTTATATTGTGCCTATTTACTGTCTCTTTTCAGAGCTCAGCGTGTTCCTGCCCGTGCATCTAAGTTGAAAAAAAGGGTTTCATACATATTGCTTAAGCTTTTTTCTTCAAATTCTGTAAGATGGATGATTTCTAGATTTTGTGAAAACAGAATAATGAGATATAAGTATAAAGATCACAAAACTGTTCGTTATTTGTTCTGTTCTCTTCAAGAAAAGTCTGCGTTTGAAGAAGTTGTTTATTTTGATTTTGAGGGTTATAAGATGCCTATTCCTGCAGGATATGATTCATATCTAAGATCTGCATATCATGATTATATGAAATTTCCCCCAGAAAATAAACGAAAGCCAGCCACAGACAATTTATTCTTTTATGACTTAGATCATAGTTATAAGGATTATAAAGGTATAAAGTATTGCGTTAAGGAATAAAATGGATAAATAATTCTATGTATACTCTCTTTTTAAAACGTTTTTTTGATTTTTGGGCATCTTTAATAATACTTATATGTATCTCTCCTGTTTTGCTAGTAATTACAATTTGGTTGCATTTTGCAAATAAGGGAGCGGGGGCGTTTTTCTATCAAGAGCGTCCAGGAAAGAATGCAAAGATTTTCAAGGTAATCAAGTTTAAAACGATGACAGATGAGAGGGGACCAAACGGACGATTATTACCAGATATCCAGCGTTTGACAAAAGTTGGGCGATTTATTCGTTCTACGTCTTTGGATGAGCTTCCACAACTTATAAATGTTTTAAAGGGTGATATGTCTTTGATTGGTCCTCGTCCGTTAACACCGGTTTATCTACAACTTTATAATGAACAACAGGCAAGACGAATGGAGGTACGTCCTGGTATTACAGGATGGGCTCAGGTAAATGGACGGAATCATTGTAAACTCAGCAAGAAATTCGAATATGATGTGTGGTATGTTGATCATTGTTCTTTCTTACTCGACATTAAAATATTGTGGAAGACCGTCCTAAATGTTGTTAAACGGTCGGATGTGGGCTCTGGAAATGCTGATATGAAAGAGGTTGATGATTTGGGTTTTTTACCCAAGGTTTTAGAAATACTACATAGCCAAGATCAATGCAAAGAGAAATAGGTAGTAATTTTTGGATTAATCCTCATGAGTATTTGACGGAAAATCCGCTTAAAAGTCCAGTTCAATTTGGATGTGATGGTAGTGATTATGTATGGCTGTCAACAGGAAGGTCTGCCATCAGATTTGTTATAAAGACAATTGAAGAGAGAGGTTTGTCATATGGAAAATCTGTCATTTTGCCACCATTCACATGTCATACAGTGATTGAACCTTTTCTGGAAGCGGGTTATGACATTCATTATTATCCTATAAATGATAGTCTACAGACGTCAAAAAAGGAAATTCTTTCATGTGTAGACTTACATCGTGCTTCTATAGTGCTCTATCACAGGTATTATGGTTTCGATACATTGCCTGATATCAATAAAGCGTGTATAGAATTAAGGACTCGGAATGTTTTCACTATTGAAGACTGTACACAGTGCCTCTATAGTTGCTTTGAGAAATCCGATGCAGACTTTTTTGTTGGGAGTATAAGAAAGTGGACGGGTACGCCTGATGGTGGCTTTGCTGTGTGCCGTAACGGAAAGTTTGATGGTAAGCCTACATTGACAGATATAGCTTTGGAAAAAGCCAAAATAGAAGCATCGTATTCAAAGTACAGATACTTGTTTGAGAATATTGGTGATAAATCTGATTTTCTCAAATCCTATCGAAATGCTGAAGATATCCTTGCAGCACAGAAAAACTATTATCTGATTGCCTGTACTTCTCGACTTATTCAGTCAAATCTTAATATTGGGGAACTGAAAAGGATTAGAAAAACTAATTATCAGTATTTGCTTGATAATATCTCCCCAACGGCTCTGTTCCATCCACTTTATGCAAAGATCGAAAATGAGGTTGTTCCATTATATTTCCCAATCATTGTTGAGGACAGAGCACCATTGCAGTCATATCTAGCGCATCATTCCATTTATGCACCAGTTGTATGGCCTAAGGCAGAATCTATAGGCGAAATTTGCCGAGAAGCAGAACATATTTACGAACATTTGTTGTGTATACCAATAGACCAGAGATACGATGATCTGGACATGGAGAGAATAGCAAATACCATAAACAATTTTAATAAGCAATGAAAAAGAAAATAGCCATTCTTGGCGCGAATTATCAATATTTGACTTTCTATAGGCAGACAAAGGCTTTAGGATATGAGATATTTGCCTTTGGTCGTGCAGAAGATGATCATATTAGCGCAGATAAGTATGCTGATCATTTTTATGATATTTCATTTACAGAGAAAGAAAGAATACTTGAGATATGCAAGCGTGAAGGAATACAGGGCGTTACTTCTTTTCTAATAGAGTCTGCGCTTCCGTATGTGTATTATATCTCAAGAGGTTTAGGTGTCCCTTGTAATTCTCCAGAATGTGAAGTCTTGACTGCGAACAAATATACCATGCGTGAGCAAATGAGAAAAGAGGGGGTTAGTATACCTGCTTATAAAGCTGTGAAATCCCTTAATGAACCATTTGATATTCCTTTTCCTGTTATTGTTAAACCCGCAGATAGCGGTGGCAGTAGAGGTATTACATTAGTTAGAAATGTGGATGACTATACGACAGCTCTAGATAGGGCCATGGGATGGTCTCCTTCAAAAACGGCTCTTGTTGAGCAGTTTATCGAAGGAAGGGAATTTAGTATAGAGTCAATTTCATACCAAGGGAAGCATTATGTTTTGCAGATTACAGATAAGGAAACAACTGGAGCTCCCTATTTTGTTGAGATGTCTCACCATCAGCCTGCAGACTTGACACAGAAGCAATGGGAGGACATTAAGAAATTGGTTCTAAAGATGTTGGTTGCTTTGAAAGTTGAGTACGGAGCATCACATACAGAGGTAAAAATGGATGCAAAGGGTGTCCCTTATGTTATAGAGATGGGGGCGCGTATGGGAGGAGGTTTTATTACATCGGATTTGGTAAAATTGTCAACGGGGTATGACTTTGTTAAAGGTGTGCTAGAAGTGTCAACGGGCTCTTTTACAGAACCAGTTTTACCATGCAAGAAGTATTCTGGTATATATTTTTTATGCGAGGAAACAAAAGAAAAGATTTTGCCATATATACAGGATAAGGATAAGTATCCCTTCATCTATGATGCTGATATATGGGGGGAAATAAAGAAGGTTCAGTGTAATAGTGATCGTGGAGGATATTTTATCTACCAAGCTGATAAACGGATAGATATCTGAACACAACTCTTATGAGGTTATTACTTGTATTTATAGTATTAATTATACTAGGCGTTCCGTGTGCTGCCCAATATAATGCCAGAGATATTCATGACAGAATATTAGGGATTATGAGGCAGTATGATGCAGTCGGTCTTTCCGTAGTTGTTGTTAAAGACAAGAAGATTCTCTTTTCTGATACTTTTGGTTATAATCCTAATTACAATAATGTGGAGAAAAGAGATCCTATTAAGAATAACGGAATTTATTATATTGCATCTATATCAAAGACCTTTGTAGGAACAGCAATAATGCAATTAGTTGAAAAAGGATTGATTTCTTTAGATAGTGATGTAAACAAATATCTTAATTTCCGAGTTGAAAACCCATATTATCCGCAGGTTCCCATAACTGTTAGAATGCTTTTGTCTCATCACTCTAGTATTAAAAAGGGAGCACCATACAATAGTTTTGATAAAATAGCGTCTAAGAATATTGATGATGTCAAACAGTGCTTCAATAATTCTAAACCAGGGACTGATTATAGTTATAGCAATCTTGGATATGCTATATTGGGCGCTGTGATTGAAAATGTTTCAGGACTTAGATTCGATGATTATATAGAGCGTCATATCATATCTCCTATGGGTTTATATGGAAGCTACAATGTTTCAAAGATTGACAGCAATTTGTTTGTGAAATCATATAGATACAACAAGAGTAAAGGGAGATATATAAAACAGTATGATACTTACAGTCAGAATCTTCCTTCTGTAGGTTATGTTAAGGGGTATAGTACGCCTAGCCTTCGACCTGCAGGAGGGGTGATGATTTCTGCAAGAGACTTGGCGAAATATATGATGATGCACATGAATAATGGGTTGGCTGCAAATGGAAGACGAATAATATCGGAGAATAGTGAGATGCTGTTAAGGGATAAAACGATTCATAATCTATACTATACAAAAGCATATATCCCTAATGTTCGGCTTGTTGGTATGAATGGTGGTGCTAGAGGCATGCATACAGAAATGTTTTTTAGTCCAGACAAAGATTATGGCTTTGTGATTCTATGTAATGGATGCAATTCTACAGGATCTTCTGATAGTGGGCTGAACAAACTTGTTATGCGAGAACTATATAACACGTTTATTTTAAAAGGTGACACTAAGAAATGATACAGATATACGGCCTAGATAAGACCAGTCAGTGGGACGAAGTTGTTAAGGGTTTTACAGGATACGATGTTTATTATCTAAGCGGATATGTAAAAGCATTCCAAATACATGGTGACGGAGTTCCTCAGTTGTTGTATTATGAAACGGAGAGTTTGAAGGCTATCTATGTGTATATGAAACGAAAGACTTCTATTGAGGGGTATTATGATAGCATAACCCCTTATGGATATGGCGGTGTCTTATTTGAAGGAGGTACAACTGAGGAGAACCTGCAAGATTTTTGGAAAGCATACACAGAGAAGATGAATGAGGAAGGTGTTGTGGACAACTTTGTTCGATATCATCCTATTCTAGCAAATGCCATCCCGATGAGGATGATATCGACAGTCATTGATTTGGGTAAGACTGTCGCTTTTGACTTGTCATCGGAGGAAGTTATCTGGAACAATATCACCAGTAAAAACCGCAATATGATTCGGAAGGCTGAAAAAAACGGCATAGAGATCAGACATGGCAAAAATTTAGAGTTGTTTCGAGATTTCAAACGTATCTATAATGCTACGATGGAGAAAGACCATGCAGAAGCATATTATTTTTTTGATGATGCTTTTTATAAGTCAATTCATAATGACTTATATGATAACTACGAGATATTTTATGCCGTAAAAGATGGTCAGATTATCGCTATGAGTATCATCTTATTCGCTAACGAACAGATGCATTATCACTTGTCGGGATCAATGATTGAATATCGCAATTTGGCACCTTCAAACTTGTTGTTATATAAAGCTGCGTTATGGGGTTGTGAACAGGGTTATAAGACTTTTCATTTAGGAGGAGGCGTTGGGTCTGGAGAAGATAACCTTTATAAATTCAAAGCGGCTTTTAATCGCCATTCAAATTATCAGTTTTCAATCGGTAAAGAGGTGTTTTGTCAGGAGAAGTACGGTGAGTTGGTTGAGCTCAGGAAAAAGAGTAATACGGAGTTCAATGAAGCCTCTTCTTTTTTTCCATTGTATAGGGCATAGCCTCTGAAGAGGTGTTGGTCTTTTTTGTCGTGATGAAATAATCTTTTATGAGTAACGATCTGGTTTCTATTATCATGCTGTCGCAGAACAGAGCGCAGTTCTTGGAGACGAGTGTTATGAGCGTCATAGCACAGACATACATGAACTGGGAACTCCTGTTTGTGGATGATTCATCAGAGGATCAGTCGATTCGTTTGATGATGGACCTGAAAGAAAAGGATTCAAGGATCCATGTCTCACAGAATGTCTTCAGACGTGGCTCTGTAGCTACTGTCAGTTCTGCATTGACAGAGGCAAAAGGGCGATGGCTCGCATTCATCAATGTGGGAGATGTGTGGAGTCCGGATAAATTGTCACGGCAGATCGCATTTATGGAAGAGAATAACTATGTGTTTTCCTATACGAAATACGGCGTTATTGATGAAGCATCCAAAGACCAAGGTGTCGTTGTTGATGGCCCGGAAGTGATTGACATGAAGAAGATGATGAAATGCTTCTGGCCAGGGATGTTCACGGTGATGTACGATGGTAGGAAAATTGGGAAACTGAGTATACCTGAATTCGAGGAGAGTAACAACTATGCTGTATTACTGTCATTGAGTGAACGTGCGGATTGTTATCTGTTAGATGAATGCCTGGCGAACAACCGGATTTCTCGTGGTCTGTTTAAGAGCGTTCCGCTTCATAAGAAATTACTCTGGCGATATGAAGCATATCGTGAGGTGGAGGGGATGAGCAAAATATCTTCTGCCGTTAAAACGATTGAGAACATCTGGTATACGATGGCGAAGCGTGTGAAGTACGTACACAAAGGCCGGACTTCCTAACGAATTTAGAATAGCTAATAGGTTTTTGCCTTCAGGAAGGTAAAATCAAGATAAATGTCCTCTTAGCAGGAACATAACTTATATTTATTCCGCCCTGGTGTGTCGTTAAAGGCACATCAGGGTGGAAGTGTGTTTTGTATTTTTATTAAAATGAAAATCGTTATAGTTTGTAATTTTCCTTCTGCCCTTAATGGGAATGAGATAAGTGGTCGTTTCCTCTATTTAGGGGAGATGCTTCGTGAAAGGGGACATCAGGTTGAGATGATTATCTCTGATTTTAATCATGCGTATAAGAGTCATAGAGCTGAAGGCAATATTAACCATCAAGCCTTTCAGACAAAGATAACAGTATTGCATGAGCCTGGATATCCTAACAACGTCAGTATAAAACGATTATGGAGTCACTATCAGTGGGGACTGAACGTAGGACGTTATCTGGAAAGCATAGAGAAACCTGATGTCATCTATTGTGCCCTACCTTCACTGACAGCAGGCGTTAAGGCGTCAAAGTATTGTAAAAAGCATGGTGTGAGGTTTGTCATTGATGTGCAGGATCTCTGGCCGGAGGCCTTCGAGACGGCCATCAGAAACAAACTGTTGCAAAAGGTATTCTTGCCCATCAGATGGTATGTGAATAAGGTGTATCGTGCCGCAGATACGGTTGTGGCCGTCAGTGAGACTTATGCGGCACGTGCTCTGTCTGTTAATAAGAAAACGGATAAGGGGGTGATCGCTTTCTTGGGTAAGGATAAGGAGTTGTTTGATGAGTTCAAACGGTCGGGGAAGGTATATCATGCTGCGGTTCCCCCCTCAGCGGTATGCCCTTCGACAAGCTCAGGGACCGCTGATGGGGGCTCAGGGACCGCTGATGGGGGCTTAGGGACCGCAGCGGTTGCTGAGCCTGTCGAAGCACCTGTGAAGATAGCGTATGTCGGATCACTGGGCTATAGCTATGACCTGCCTGGCGCCATCCGAGCCATCGATATCTGCCAACGGATGGACAACATGCCACATCTCCAGTTTGTCGTGATAGGCCGGGGCCCGCTCCAAAAGAAATTTGAGGATTATGCCCGTGAGGTCGGGATCGACTGTGTGTTTACAGGATTCATGCCTTTCTGCGACTTGGTGGCTACGATGTGCAATTGCGACATCGTCGTCAACCCAATCCTTGAATGCGCTGCGCAGAGTATTACCAACAAGGTCGGAGATTATGCGTTGTCAGGGCTACCTGTCGTCAATAGTCAGCTGAATCCTGAATATCGCCAGTTGGTGGATGACTATCATTGTGGTATCAACTGCAAGGTGGCTGATGCTGAGGATATGGCCAGGGCGCTTGCTACGCTCATCAAGGATCCTGCCCTACGAAAGGAGATGGGGGCTAATGCCCGCAAGCTTGGTGAGGAGAAGTTTGATCGTCGTACTGCTTATCAGAAGATTGTTAAGATGTTGGAGTCATGAAAGTATCAGTCATCATACCGGTCTATAACGTGTCTGACTACGTCGAACGATGTGTCAGATCGGTGATGGCTCAGCGTTATAGCGACATTGAATGTATCATCGTGGATGATTGTACGCCGGATGATAGCATCACGAAGTGTGAGCGACTGATAGCGGCGTATGACGGACCGATATCGTTCTCTATCGTGCGTCATGAAAGGAATAGGGGCTTGTCTGCTGCCAGGAACACGGGCACGGAGGCGGCTACGGGCGATTATGTGGTCTATCTGGACAGTGATGATTCTATCACGGATGATTGTATCGAGAAGCTCGTACGACCAATCGAGAAGGATGCTTCGATAGAGATGGTGATAGGCAACAATATGAATGACTCTAACGGCCATCGGTCTCATCGTCAGCAACAGGAGCGTGAACTCGGTTCCCGTGACGCAATCCGGGATTTCTTTTTCTGTCAGAGGGGCTTTATCGTGCATGCTTGTAACAGACTGGTGAGCAGGGATTTCCTGATCCGGCATCATATCCAATTTACAGAGGGACTGTTGTGGGAGGACAACCTGTGGGTGTTCTACCTCCTGAAGCATCTCACTCACATCTACATCATTCCTGATCTGACGTATGTGTATTACCACCGTCCTTGTTCTATCACCACAGGGACTGCCAGTGATAAGAAGGCTCATCATTGGCAGTTGGTATATGGGGACATCGCCCAGCACTTCACAGAAGGGGAGAGTGGGAAAGAGGCCAGGTACTTCATCAAATACATCTGTCTGCAACTGATGCGTATCCAGAGAGGACAGGATATCTATCAGATCTCTCGTCCTTATCTGAAGGCTTTGCGCCATGACCACTATTGTAAGGAATACATCGTTTATTCCATCATCGTCTTCATGACAAGGTTCGGTTGGGGGCGCTCCATCCTTTCTTATGCCGTCCAAAAGATGTTGAATCGCCGTTCATAGCTTTCAGCGGTCCCTGAGCCTGTCGCGCTCGAGCTCTGCTCGCTTGGCTCGTCCAAGAAGGGAAAAATTCTACGCCATGCAAAACCGCATGGCGTTTTTTTTGCCCAAAATTTGATAGATACAGGAAAATGAATTATCTTTGTATCGAGAAAGAGAAACTAAATGAACAACCTAATCATCATAGGAGCGGGGGGCATGGGACGCAGCCTCTATGACAACGCACAGGAAAGTGTGGGGTACGGTGAGGTATTCGTGGTCAAAGGATTCATCGATGATAACCTTGCCGCATTGGATGGGTACCCGGACTATCCGCCAGTCATCGGTACCATCAAGGATTATATACCGCAAGAGAACGATGTGTTCGTATCGTCCATTGGCGGGGCCTCGCGACGGGCCTGCATGGAGTCGGTGATAAGTCGGGGCGGAGCGTTCATGAACCTGATACACTCGACGGCGCGTATCCGCAAGAACGTGAGACTGGGCACAGGGAACTTTATAGGGGCTTATGTGGCGATCAGCAATGATACGGAGATAGGCGACTATAACATGATACAGACCTACACGGTGATAGGACATGACTCGAAGATCGGTAACTGGAACCGGATCGACACTCACGTGGTGTGCGTGGGGGGCATCGTCATCGAGGATGAGACGGTGATCCATACGTCGGCGGTGATCAGTCATAACGTCACCGTAGAGACCGGCGCCCACGTGGGGGCGCTGAGCTTCGTCATCAGGAAAGTGAGGGCGGGTACGACCGTGACAGGTAACCCCGCAAAGAGATTAGTATAGAAGCATCCCCAGCCTTGTTGTAGGCTGGGGATGCTTGGTTAAAGGGCACTTTTTGGCTGGAGGGAGGCGTAGTAGGTGCTGGGGATAAAACAAGGGCAGGACTTGACGACGTGGGGGAGTTCGCAGTGACCGATGATACGGGCATCGGGATATTCCTCGCGAAGGTCCTCCAACAGTTCATACATCGCCTTCTTCTGGGCCTCAGTGCGGGTGTCGGCAGGATGGCCTTTGGCATCGAGACCGCCCTCGTAGCAGACGCCGATAGAACAGCGGTTGTATTTCCGGGCATGTGCCCCTCGGATATTCTCGGGCAGGATTGAGACAATCTCACCATCCATACGGATATAGTAATGATAGGATGGTTGCCCGAAGCGGGCGTTGCCAGTTGCTATCAGTGATTCAGGGCTGAATGCTCTGTCACAGCGTGTGGCACTACAGTGGATGATCAGGAGTTTCACGTCCTCGCGGTTTAACTTTCTCTTCATATGCAGCTTTGTACGGCAATCGTGCCGAGGATCGTCGTGATGATAGTCGCGATAACCTGCAGCACTTGTTTAATGGTGTTCCATTTTAATCTCATAGATCTTTGTTTAAAGTTTGTTATTCAATAAAGGAAGCCATGCTTCG
>Ga0265299_10005530_pt1 | contig 11708 bp, 6 predicted proteins | sample AusTroGonzalo_MG_4_FD_193485 | JGI IMG/M metagenome (GOLD analysis project Ga0265299, IMG submission 193485) | Bovine rumen microbial communities from tropical cattle in Woodstock, Queensland, Australia - Gonzalo_02 | ecosystem: Host-associated > Mammals > Digestive system > Stomach > Rumen ...
CGTACCAGTTGGCCGAGGATTGGATGCTGAAGACAGTAGAGAAGCTCACTTCGTTGCTCCACGAGCTGGTGCCGTTAACACCGCAATTGGCGCGAACTTTGACCGTGTAAGGAGTTCCGGAATTGAGTCCTGACAGCGTGTAGGGGTTCGTGGTGACATCGATGGGGTTGGTCTCATCTCCGTTGACACAGATCTGCCATGCGGCGGCATTTCCGGTCTCGGTCCAGCTCAGCGTGGCCTCGTCCTCGGTGACACCGCTCAAGGCCAGATTATCAGGCGTGAAACAGGGCTGTGCCGGACAATTCACCGTGTAAGTGACCGGAGCAGTCATGGCGTCGCTGCCGCTGAAAATCACATTTCCATCGGGGGCTGTAATCGTATAGGAGGTCTCATTGTCAAAGTTGGACGGAATCCATTCGAAACTGATTTCCCGACCCGAACATACATAGAAATAACCGCCCATGCTATACCCATCGGCCATCGTCAGGGTGTTTATGACAATACCGCTAAGCACATCCCTCACTTGAATGGCACACCCGTTCCAACCGTCACCATACGAGTCCGACAACGAGTAATTGACAGCGCACTGGTTTTGGGGCTCGCAAATCTCGGTGTTGAAGCTGCGGACCGTCCAGAAGCTTTCGCCAATGTTACCGCAGTTGGCCTTCACCCGCACGTAATAGATGGTTTCCGAGGTGAGTCCGGTGAGTAAAATCGAATTTGTGGTGACAGTCGTCGATACAGCACCGATGAAATTGGGGTCGGTACCATATTCCACCACCCAACTGCCGACGTTGTTGTCCGGCGCCCAGCTGATGTCAGCCTGATGCATTCCGATGGCTGAAACATAAACCGTCGGCGCATAGCAGACATTGGCCGTGCTGCCGACCATAAACATATCTGTCATGTAGGAATACAGGGCTCCACCAATATAATAGAGTTCTTGATAGTTAGCGGTAGCGGGATCTACGGAGCGAACCATAGCGTCATTCGATATGCTAAAGAATTCGTTCGTCTCGGTATCAAAGGCGATTCCTGCAGCATCTGGAATGTTCCCCACAGAGTCGGCGGAAGCATCGGTAGTGCTTACCCGGTAGAGGTCTCCTTGGAAGTCAAGACAATAGGCTTCTCCGGAACCGTTGATGGCGATATTGACGAAATTCTGGGTGTAGGTGCCGATCACGGTATGCACGTCCGGGAACAAAGGATCGAAACTGACGAGTATCTGGTCGCTTCTCAAATAGTATATTTTGCCGTCAACCGGGTTGTATGCCATGCTCGAAATATCCATTGTGTCAAACACACTCATCGCGGGTTCGAAATTCCCGACGGTCTTGTTGTTGTTATCCAACATCGCTCTGAACAGGTCGATATAGCCTGTGTTGTAATCGTAAGCGAGTGACCACACATACCCGTTGGCGTAGGTGGACGTACGGGGATAGTAGGTAGAAGGGAGATTCGAAGCCTTTGCCGCCGAGGCGAGATTTTGCATGGAGAAACTGATGTAGTTGTTCTCCCACTCGGGATGGTCAGGACAAGAATAGGCAAAACAGTACCAGTTGGCCGTGGATTGGATATCAAAATTGGAGAAAGTGGTGGTGACCCAGTCGCTTTCAGAGACTCCGGGGTCACAAACAGCCTTCACCCGTGCCTCGTACGCGACAGGATCCAACCCGCTGAGGGTGACCGTGTTGGTCGTGACCGTCATCTCCTGCCATTGCGTGTCGGTGGTCTTTTTGTAGTTGACCACGAAGCTCGTCGCATTGCTCACCCAAGACAAGGTGACCTCATCTTGGCCAGTGATAGAGGCCGTAAGGTTCTGGGGCTTCGGGCACGGCATGCTGAAGTCCAACTTGATACAGTTTTTATAATCTACAAAATCGCCCATGATTCCAGTCAGGGAAGAAGGATCGTAGTTCGAGTTGTCGCCAACAACATAGAGGCTTTGATGCGCTGCGGTCGGATAGGCATAGCAGCTCATACCTTGAGACCAGAATTGGGTGTTGTCATCCATGACGAGCAGAAGGTTCTCTATCCCGTTATAGGTAAACGGGATATCGAGGTCGAGGGTTGTCCACGTTCCGGCATTCATCTCCACACTTCCGCTGAACACCAGGTCGGCAGGCGTGACGGGCACCCAATCCTGGGTGTTGTCGAAAGCCGACTTGCTCGTGTGGACGAGGTACATGTCGTAGTTGCGGGTTTTGGTGTCGCCGTCGTTATAGAAGGAGACCCTGGAGATAGCGCCTGCCCGGCCGATTTCCGCAGGGGTGTAGATTTGCTGCGACAGACCGTAATTATAGTAGGTGTTGCTTGGCAAGTTCGCATTTCCATCTGTGCAGGAGCCGATTTCCACCAGATTGGAAGTGGTGGACCAGGTGGAGAAGCTCACCTCGTTGCTCCAATGGCTGGTGCCGTCCACTCCACAGTTGGCACGGACTTTGAGCGTGTAGGAAGTTCCTAATGCAAGTCCGGTCAGCGAGTAGGGGTTCGTGGTGACCGTGATGGGGTTGGTCTCGTCCCCGTTGACGCAGACCTGCCATTCGGAGGCCGTGCCGTTCTCCGTCCAGCTCAGGTCAATAGTGTTGGGGGTGACATTGGCGACGGTGAGGTCGGTAGGGGTGGGACAGGATGACTGCCCCGTGGTCGTGAAGCTTGCGGTGTTGCTCCAGGAACTGGAACCTAGAGAACCGCAGTTGTTCGCAACCCGCACATAATAGGTGGTGCCGGAGTTGAGGTTGTTCAGACTCCAGGATGTATCGAAGACAACCACCTCGACGGGGGAGGCAAAAGTGGCATCCGTACTGTATTGGACAGTCCATTCGTTGCCATCAACCGGCTGGATCCATGCCAAATTGGCAACGTCGGTGCCGACATTGGAGACGGTGAGGTCTGTGGGCGCAAGGCAGTCTATCGGATTAAATCCTAACGCAATGATATTTTTATAATCATGCAGACTGCAGTATGCGTTTTGGGCAGGGTTTTGGGTAGGGCTGGGATTCGTGTTCCATGAAGTGGCCTGCAAAGCCTGGTTGGTACTAGGGTAAGTCCTGAAATTACGGCGGTACACAGAACTGTTCGTCTTATCGTTCACGACAACTAAAAGGTTGTCGGTGCCGTTGTAAACGAACGGGGCGGGGAAATTGATAACAGTCCAACCACCTGCGGAGAAGTCCAAATTGCCGCTGAACAAAAGGTCGGCAGCGGTTACCGTTATCCAGTCATAATTGTCACTGAAGGAGTTTTTGTTGGTGCGGACCAGATAGAAGTCAATGTTGCGAGTAACTGCAGACTCGTTGTTGTAGAACGCAAGGCTGTTGATTTCTCCTGCCCGGCCAATTTCGGAAGCTGTATAGATTTGTTCCGATAGAGTATATTCGACACGAGTGTCCGTGGGCAATGCATGGACACTGGTGTTGCCGATACTGATAATGACATTTTGGGGCTCGAACAGGGTCGTGGTGGCGAAACTTATCGGCATGCACCGAGGACTGGCACTCAGGCTGCTGCAGACGTTTGATACACGCACGTAATAGGTGGTGCCGGGTGTGAGGCCGGACAGCAGCAAAGAGGTGTCATGGGAGGTGATGTTGGTGGAGGGGGAGAAGCTGGAGCTCGGGCTGTATTCCACAACCCACTCGTTTCCGCCACCGGGTTGGCTCCAACTCACCTTTGCACTGTTATCGCTCAGATTGGAAATGGTGAGATTGGTGGGCACGGAACAGGCAATCGCGTTGTTAGCGACCATGAACATATTGGAAAAACCAGCCCCGTGTTCGCCACCAGGTAGTCCGATGAAACAGCATTTAGCCGAGGTAGGATCTATCTTGAATAGTCCGTAATGTTGGTCGTCAATGTTTTGAGAAAGGAACAATTCGTCGGTTTCGAGGTCGAAGGCCATCCCTTGATTAGCCGAACCGCTGCCGGTCACCGTGAACCCCGTACTGGCTATCTGTGTGGTGGTCGCATTGCTCAGATCCATCCGGTAGAGCATACCCGTCCCTCCCAAAAAACAGTATGCCTCCCCATAGCGGTTAATGGCAAGCGCTTGATAGCCGGCATCCAGAATGCCAATTGTGGTCAACGTGCCTTCTGGATTGGACGGATAGAAAGAGTGCAATCTGTTCGTTAAATAATTGTCGTAATCCGTATAATATATCTTTCCATCTAACGGATTGTAACACATAGTGATAACATTTGGGAAACCGCTTTTAATAGTATCAAAATTGGAAATGGTCCGGTTGTCGTTGTCAAGAGCTGCTCTGACTAAATCATCGTCCTCTGTGATGCACCAAACGTAGCCATCGGCGTATGTGACGGCATCGGCATAGGGGAAGCTTTGTGAAGATGTTATTTTTTGCGAAGAAAAGATCATATTCGTGGGATTCTGCACGGAAAAACTGACGAAGTGATCTCCCCAAGCAAACCATCCCTGCCAATCATGGTAACTATTGGCATAGGCGTACCAGTTTGCGGTGGAATGGACCGCAAAAATGCTGAACGAGGTCGAAATCCAGTGTCCCGGATCACAGTCCGCACTAACCTCCACGTCATAGTCGCCGGTGGCAAGACCCGTGATTGTGTAGCTTTGGCTCGTGATGCCCGTGACGGTGGTCCAAGAGCCGCTGCCTTCCGGTCGATAGCGTAAGGTATAGTTATAGCTGACCCCCTGCCAGTTCACGGTGGCGGAACCGTCAACTGCGCTGTATACGGCAATGTTACTTATCGGGGTGCTTCCGTTGCATGTCGTGGTGAAGATTACCCTGTCGCTATAGGTGCTCCATAACGAGGAACCGCAGACTTTGCACACTACCACGTAATAAGTGGTGTTGGGTTCGAGACCAGTCAACGTATAGGTGGTGTCGCTGGACATTACATACTGATGTGAATTAATAAAAATGTCTGAGGAAGTGCTGTACACGATTTCCCATTCGTTGCCGCCACCGGGTTGGCTCCAACTGAGAACGGCACTGGTGGAGCCGACATTGGAGGCGGTGAGGTTGGTGGGTTCGAGACAAGTCTGCTGCGCATTCAGCCCGGCCGGCAGAAGGAACAGCACAGCCATTACAAAAAAGAATAAATGTTTTTTCATAATTATGTTTTTTTTACTTTATTACCTTTTTTTTCTGTAAATAATTCGGCGGCAAAAGTACAAAATATGGCGGGGGGTGGTGCGATGAGTTTTCAACAGTTATAAACAGAAACGGGGCCGGGGTTCACGCATCAGCGTTTTTTAATTTGGGCGTTCTATCTAACGCACGCTCGTCCGTCCCCAATCCCCGTTCCGCGGCGAAGCAACCGATCCCCTCGTTCCATCCATTCCCCGCGCCGCGAACCCCGCATCCGCACCGACCAACCGTTTGCCGGAATGGCATTCGGGATCGTGCCATCCGTTTGCCGGAATGGCATTCGGGACCGTGCCATCCGTTTGCCGGAACGGCATTCGGGTGCGTACCGGCCACCCCAGGGATTTCATCCCTGCGCTACCGAGCCCGGCAGACCTGACGGCCTGCCAATCCTTGCGTCCGTGACGAATTCGGGGAAATGATTCGGGCTCGGGTCAGCCCGTTAGGGCTGAAGGGCTCGGTAGCCCAGGGTCGGAGCGAAGCGACACCCTGGGGTGTTTCGATCCCCCGCGATGTTTCGATTCCCCGCGATGTTTCGATCCCCCACGACGTTTCGGCGCCATAATGTTTCGATCCCCCGCGACGTTTCGATCCCCGCGATGAAAAAATGTCCGGCAACGGCCATATCGCAGGCCGTCAGGCCTGCGGGCAAAAAAACAAAAAAAACAATTCTTTTGTAAAACAATGTCAATCAACACAATGCAGATTTTCTTTACAATTAATAGTTAAAATATTGAATATCAATATATTGTGATTGTTTTTGTATTTTTGCGCCCTGAAATTTTTTATTGTATTAGAACGAAAATTATGGGCAACACCTACACCCAAATTCACATCCAAACGGTTTTTGCCGTCAAGTACAGAGAAGCGTTGATTTCGCCAGAATGGAACGAAAGATTATATCAATACATGGCATCTATTGTCAATGACCAAGGCCACAAGACATTGGCGATCGGAGGTGTCGCAAACCATGTACATTTGTTGTTCGGATTCCGACCAACGCAAGCCTTGTCTTCATTGATGTTGAGAGTGAAACGCGAGACCTCGGAATGGATTAACAAAGAGCGGCTCACCAATTTCCGGTTCCAATGGCAAGATGGTTACGGGGCGTTTTCGTATTCCAAGAGCCATGTGCCTGGTGTTATCAAGTATATATTGAACCAAGAAGCGCATCACGTCAAAAGGTCGTTTCGGGAGGAATATTTGGATATGTTGAGGAAAAACGAGGTTGTGTTTGACGAACGGTACATATTTGAGGATGTTTGATTTGAACATTATTGCCCGCAGACCTAACGGCCTGCGAACCCTGCACCGTGACCTTTTCCGCTACCGAGCCCGGCAAACCTGACGGCCTGCCAATCCTTGCGTCCGTGACGAATTCGGGGAAATGATTCGGGCTCGGGTCAGCCCGTAGGGCTGAAGGGCTCGGTAGCCCAGGGTCGGAGCGAAGCGACACCCTGGGGTGTTTCGATTCCCCGCGATGTTTCGATCCCCACGAAGTTTCGGCGCCACGATGTTTCGATCCCCGCGATGTTTCGATCCCGCGATGAAAAAATGTCCGGCAACGGCCATATCGCAGGCCGTCAGGCCTGCGGGCAGACGATTGCCGGAATATGATTCAGCGGAGGTGTATATTACAGAATGTCAATTTGTTACGGGCGGCATGCGCCAGGGATTGGAGCGGTTATGGCCGGCTACAGGTGGATTCGTAGAGACGGGGCGCGCCCCGTCTCTACGGAGGCGGGAACAGATATGAAGGATGTGTCGGCCGGCCATTTGAGCGGAAAGCCCGACGGCGCGGCGGCCTTTTAAAGGTTAAGGGTTAATGGTTAAAGAGAGGGGTGACCGGAACGGTAATGGGTTTTGGGGTGCGCCGCGCCGGGGCGCCCAAATCTAAAACAATAGAATGGTCCCTGATGAAGCGGAATACAAAAATCGTCTGATTCCAAAAAAAATGTATCTTTGCCGAAAAATTGTTCGAAGTATAACTTTCAATATATCAGTATGAAAAATACACCGATTCCTGCAGAAATTGTAGATAAGAAAGTCGCTGAAAGCGGCATCAGCAGCGTTGGCAAAGCCTCCATCCGTGAGGTGAAACGTCTGATCAACGAGATCGAGCAAGCCTCCGGCAAGGAGTTCGTGCGCATGGAGATGGGCATTCCCGGTCTGCCGCCGTGCCAAGTGGGCGTGGAGGCGCAGATCGAAGCCCTGAAGAAGGGCGTCGCCGCCATCTACCCTGACATTGAGGGCATTCCCGCCCTGAAACAGGAGGCTGCGCGTTTCGTCAAGAACTTCATCGACCTCGAAGTCGAGCCTGAAAACTGCATCCCGACCGTCGGTTCCATGATGGGCGGTATGGCTGGCTTCATGACCTTCGTGCGCTGCCGCAAAGAGCGCGACACCACCCTCTTCATCGACCCCGGTTTCCCCGTGCAGAAGCAACAACACCGTGTCATGGGCCTCAAATACGAGACCTTCGACGTGTATGAGCACCGCGGTCCGAAGCTGAGAGCCAAACTGGAAAGCTACCTCGAAAAGGGCAACATCCACACCATCATGTACTCCAACCCCAACAACCCGTCGTGGATCTGCTTCACCGAAGAGGAGCTGCAGATCATCGGCGACATGGCCAACAAGTACGATGTGTTCGTGTTCGAGGATCTCGCCTATTTCGGCATGGACTTCCGCCAGAACATCTCCGCACCGGGCATCCCGCCTTATCAGCCGAGCGTCGGCAAATACACCGACAACTACGCGTTGCTGATCTCCGGCTCCAAAGCCTTCAGCTACGCCGGCGAGCGTATCGCCCTGATGATCATGTCCAAGAAACTCTACAACCGTGAGTTCGACGATCTGGAGCCCTACTTCAAGATGAAGAAGTTAGGCCGCGCCATCATCTACGGCACCGTCTATGCCATCAGCTCCGGTGTTGCGCACTCCGCACAGTACGCCATGGCCGCCATCCTCAAGGGCTGCAACGACGGCACCTACAACTACATCGAAGACGTGAAGGAGTACGGTGAAAAGGCCGCCATCATGAAGAAGATGTTCATCGACAACGGCTTCGAAATCGTCTATGACAAGGACGGCGACAAACCCCTTGCCGACGGTTTCTACTTCACGGTCGCCTACCCCGGCATGACCAGCGAGGAGCTCCTGCACGAGTTCCTGTACTACGGCGTGAGCGCCATCTCGCTGAGCACCTGCGGCAGCGACCGCAACGAGGGCTTGCGCGCCTGCGTCTCCCTGACCCCGCGCAGACAGTTCCCGGTTCTGGAGGAGAGACTGAAACTGTTCAAACAAAACCACTAATTCAATTAAGAATGCAGAATTAAGAATTAAGGGCTACCGAAAGGTGGTCCTTTTTTTAATGAAGAATGAAGAATGAAGAATGAAGAATTAAGAATGATAAATAAATACGTGAAGATACGTGAGATACGTGGAGATAAATTACGTGCAGATACGCGTGATACGTGGAGATTATTTTTTGTACTTTTGCATTTTCAAATTAAACATCATTATGGCAGGTATTAAAGATCTTTTCAACTCCGCCGGTTACAAGGCGTTCATGAAAAAACTGTTGGTTTATGCGCTGATTGTCTTCGTGTTAGGCATTATCTTCTTGTTGTGCAAATGGCCCGGTGGCAGCGTCATGACCATAACCGGCGGCAGCACCCTCATCGTTTGGATGGTATTTTTTGTCATCGAAATGCTTACGAAAAATAATTCGTAATTGATAATAAATAATTCGTTCGACCCCAGGGGTGGCGGCGCTCGTTTCTCGCGCCTTACCCCTGGCTACCAAGCTCTTGCCCCTAACGGGGCTGCTCAAGGAAAACTCTTAACTATGAACCAATACACCACCCTCCCCTCCCCCTGCTACATCCTTTCGGAGGAGGCTTTGTTAGCGAACTTGCAGCTGCTGGACCTTGTGCAGAAAGAGGCCGGCGTGAAGATAATATGCGCGCTGAAAGGCTACGCCTTCTGGCCGTCATTTCCGCTCATCGCCGAGTACCTCAGCGGCGCGACCGCCAGTTCTCTGAACGAGGCGCGGCTCATCGCCGAGGAGATGGGATGCGAGGCGCACACCTACGCACCCGTCTATACCGAGCAGGACTTCGAACAGCTGCTGATGTACAGCAGTCACCTCACATTCAACTCGTTGACGCAGTACGACCGGTTCCACGACCGTGCCGCCGCCTTCCCCAAGAAGGTGAGCCTCGGACTGCGTATCAACCCCGAATACTCGGAAATCGAAACCGACCTCTACAACCCCGCCGTGCCGGGTTCCCGTCTGGGCATCCTGCGCGAGGACATGCCCGACACGCTGCCGCAAGACATTGAAGGTCTGCACTTTCACGTGCTCTGCGAGAACGACAGCTACGCCCTCGAACGCTGTCTGAAGGCCGCGGAAGAGAAGTTCGGCGACCTCATCCAACAGTGCAAATGGTTCAACATGGGCGGCGGTCACCACATCACCCGCGCCGACTACGACATCCCGCACCTCATCGGGCTGCTGCAGGATTTCCGCAGTCGTTACCCCAACTTGGAGGAGGTCATCCTCGAACCGGGCGAGGCCGTGGGCTGGCAAACCGGCGTCCTCACCTCCACCGTGGAGGACATCGTGGAGAACAAGGGCATCAAAATCGCGATGCTCAACGTCTCCTTCGCCTGCCACATGCCCGACTGTCTGGAAATGCCCTACAAACCGACGGTGCTCGGCGCCACCGAACCCGACGAGAACAGCAAGCACGTCTATCGTTTGGGCGGCTGCTCCTGTCTGGCCGGCGACTTCCTTGGCATGGGCGACTTCGCCTTCCCCGAACCGTTGGAGCTCGGCGACCGCATCGTCTTTGACGACATGATTCACTACACGATGGTGAAGACCACCTTTTTCAACGGGGTGGCGCACCCCGCCATCGGGGTCATCCACACGGACGGCAATTTCGAAATGTTGGCGCAACCAGGCGACTACGCCTCATATAAGGCGAAGTTGGGGTAATTAAGAATTAAGAATTAAGAATTAAGAATTAAGAATTAAGAATTAAGAATTAAGAATGAAAAATAAAAAATAGGGAAAGGGCGACTACATTATTAAAACATATTCCAAAAAGGGCTGAAAGCCCGAAGTATGTCAGCCCAGGGTGAGCGCAGCGAGCCCTGGGAAAATGATGGTATGACGTATGACGTGTGATTTATGATTTATGACGAACGATGATTGATAATTGATAATTGATGAATAAAATATAACCAGTAATGGCATTCACATTGAAGATACGGGAAAACGATTCGCGGAAGGAGGTTTTCGACCCGGTGCGGCAGAAATGGGTGGTGATGACGCCCGAGGAGCACGTGCGGCAGGTCTTCATCCTCTATTTACTGAACGTCAAGCAGTTGCCGCTCTCGCACCTCTCAGTGGAACATGCCGTGACGGTCAACGGGATGACGCAGCGTTACGACTTGGTAGTCTTCAGCGATGACCTGCAGCCCTGGATGATGGTCGAGTGCAAAGCCCCGCATGTGAAGCTCACGCAGAAGGTCGCCGACCAGGCCGCCCGCTACAACGCCGTGCTCCGCGCCCCGTTAGTGTGTGTGACGAACGGTGTTGAGCGGATGGTGTTCAGTGTGGATTTTGAAAGCGGAGAGGTTAGGAGGATAGAAGGTTAAAGGTTAGAGGGTTACCGTAAAAGGCTGTGGGTATACGCCACATGTGACTCGTTATCGGAATGCAAAGGATAATCTTTGTCGTTATGCAGCCATCGGGGCATGTTAGTGAAAATCTTGGACAACTCGTCCATCATGATAAGATCATCATCAGTCGGGTTTTGCAAATACTCAAAGACAAACGCCACCGTCACTTGTCCTTCATTATTAAAAAACAACGTGATATTATTCGGGTCAGTATGTGGGTCGGGCCACTCATACCCACAATTGCCACTTTTTCGAGACGATTTTTCTGTCCGTTTGTTGGACAACAATCCCTTCCGCTTAGATGACTGGAGTTGAGCATCAATCCATTGTCGTAACTCTGGGTTTTTGTTAATTTCCCGTCTAACGTATGCTTTCAGATTACCAAATTCCGATGGGAAACGCCATTCTGGCCGACGAGGTGCTTTCCGTGCAGGCACCCTGATAACTTCTCCCATCGTATTATTATCAACAACAACATAATGATCAACACCTCCCACCGTGACAGTATTCATTTCCGCAGAGATTGCAGAGTCAGGCAACGTCGTGGGCGTGAGAGTTTGTGCCACCGCAGGCATTACCGCCGACAGCGCGATGCCCGCCACCGCGACGGCCTTGCCGAGGCTCTTGCGTTTGGAGAGTTCGCGTTCGAGGTAGCGGACCTCCGCCTCGCAGTAGGGGCACGTGCCCGCGCAGTCGCCCTTGTGCGTACACTCGCGTTCCTCCAACGGGATGCCGTTGGCGTCGGCGATTTTCCGCCGCACCTCTTTTAAGACCTTGCATGTGGATTTGCCTCGGGGCATCGTTAATAACTACTTGTCAAAATAATGACCTCGTAATGAGACCACGTTGATTACCTGTTCCTCTTCGAAGATTTCGTACACAATGCGG
>Ga0265299_10005531_pt1 | contig 11708 bp, 6 predicted proteins | sample AusTroGonzalo_MG_4_FD_193485 | JGI IMG/M metagenome (GOLD analysis project Ga0265299, IMG submission 193485) | Bovine rumen microbial communities from tropical cattle in Woodstock, Queensland, Australia - Gonzalo_02 | ecosystem: Host-associated > Mammals > Digestive system > Stomach > Rumen ...
CGGAACGCCGACTACATCGTCGACCTCGGGCCGGGCGCGGGACGCGAGGGCGGCAAGGTGATGTACCAGGGCGACTTCAAGGGCCTCGTCAAGGCGAAGAGCCTCACGGCCGACTACCTGACCGGAAGGTTGAAAGTCCAAGGTTCGCCGGGTAAAGCCGAAAAGTGCGATCGGCGACTTTCAACTTCTCGCTTCCTAACCATATCCGGCTGCACGGAGCACAACCTGAAGGACATCACGGCGCGGTTCCCGATAGGCGCGTTCACGGTCGTCTCGGGCGTGTCGGGGTCCGGCAAGTCCACGCTCGTCGAGGAGACGCTGAAGCGGGCGCTGATGCAGAGGTTCTACCGCTCGAAGGAGCGGCCCGGCGCTTTCAGGAAGCTGACGGGCGCGGAGAGCTTCGACAAGGTGATCGAGATCGACCAGTCCCCGATAGGGCGCACGCCGCGATCGAACCCCGCCACGTACGTCGGCTTCTTCTCGGAGATACGCGAGCTCTTCGCGAAGACCGAGTCCGCGAAGGCGCGCGGCTACACGGCGGGGCGCTTCTCGTTCAACGTGAAGGGCGGGCGGTGCGAGACGTGCGGGGGCGACGGACTCCAGAAGCTGGAGATGAGCTTCCTGCCGGACGTCTACGTCACGTGCGACCAGTGCGGCGGCAGGCGATTCAACGCGGAGACGCTGGAGGTGACATACGGCGGCAAGAACATCGCCGAGGTGCTGGAGATGACCGTCGCGGAGGCGTGCGAGTTCTTCGCGAAGGTCCCGTCCCTCGCTCGCAAGCTGAAGACGCTTGCGGACGTGGGGCTCGGGTACGTGGCGCTGGGGCAGTCCGCCACGACGCTTTCCGGCGGCGAGGCGCAGCGCATCAAGCTCGCGACGGAGCTTTCGCGCCGCTCCACGGGGCGCACGCTCTATCTTCTCGACGAGCCGACGACGGGCCTCCATTTCGACGACGTGGCGAAGCTGATGAAGATACTCCTGGAGCTGCGCGACCAGGGGAACACGGTGATTGTCATCGAGCACAACGTGGACGTGATGCGGTGCGCGGACTGGATCGTCGACCTGGGTCCCGGCGGCGGCGATGCCGGCGGCGGGCTCGTCTGCGAGGGTCCGGTGGAGGCGATACGAGCCTGCAAGCGCTCTTTTACGGGCAGGTTTCTGTGATTTCTTTTTGATTTTCGTTCAAGAAAATGATATTATACCTCTTACAAAATCGGAAAAGAATTTATGAAGACAAGCAAAATCACTTCGCTCGTCGTCCTTGCGCTTGCATTCTCCGCAAACGCTGAAACGGTTTCGCTTGACACGGCCAAGCTTGCGGCCGGTTCCTGGGCTCTCTCCGACGCGGCGCTGGGCGTGAGCCATGGGCGCACGGTCGGTGGCGCGACGGCGTATGACGTAGACGGTGCGCCGGGCTTCTACGCGGTCTCGCTCGAGGGCGGAGGAACGCTCTTCCTCGCGGCAGACGACGAGATCGGCCCTGTCCTCGCGTTCACGTCAGAGTCTGCGCCGGACCTTTCGGAGGGAAGTCCGCTTCGCGATCTGCTTGAGCGGGACATCAAGGCGCGGCGCGGGGTCGCGGCGGGCGAGAAGGAGCTGGACGGCGCGACGTCCGCGCAGGGCGCCCCGACCGGCGCGGCGCGCACCTCGCGTTCGGCGGGCGCCAAGGCGGTCTGGTCCGCGCTCACGGCCTCTGCCGGCAAGGCGTCCGGCCTCGACCGTGCGTCCGGCGGTTCGTCCGACGCCGCCGGGTCTGCGGCCACGCCGCAGGAGACGCTCGCGGTTTCCGACATCCGCGTCGAGCCCCTGGTCAAGTCGCAGTGGAGCCAGCAGACGGCGGGCGGCGGCAATTGCTACAACTACTATACGCCGAACAACTATCCATGCGGTTGCGTCGCGACGGCGGCGGCCCAGATCATGCGATACTGGAAATGGCCGGCCGGTGTGGAGCTGGAGCACTATTCAAACGTCTGCAGCGTCGGCACCGGCAGCCAGACTCTCTATACCGTCGGCCATCCCGACGGTCCGTATGCAGAGGCCGGCGACCGCGTCTACGACTGGGAAAGCATGAAGCTGATACCGAAGTCGTCTGCGACGCTGGCGGAGCGCCAGGCCATCGGCCGCCTCACCTCCGACATCGGCGTCGCCCTTGTCGCGGACTACACTTCCAGTGGCACGGGCGCGAGTTCCATCGACGTAAGCAAGGTGTTTCGCGACAAGTTCAGCTATCCGAGCGGCGTCGAGTACTGGAACGACGACTGGGAGAGCGCCCTCCAGGACGGCGGCGGCCTCCACTCGCGCGAGGCGCGCAACAAGGTGATATACGCCTGCCTTGACGCGAGGCTTCCCGTCCAGCTCTCTATCGCGGACGGCAACGGCTACAACGGGCACGCAGTAGTCTGCGACGGATACGGCTTCGTCACGATCGGCGAGGTGGAGACGGAGTTCGCCCACATCAACATGGGCTGGGCCGGAACCGGCGACATGTGGTACAACATACCCGACATCGACTCGACTGCGGGGTCGACGGCGGGCGGCGGCGGCGTCCACTTCCAGATCATAAAGGGCGCGACTTTCAACGTCTCCTCCGAGGCCTTCGGCGAACTGCTCACGGGGCGCATAACGGACGACGGGGAGCCGGTCGCCGAGGCCACCGTCACGGCGTACGAGGCCGGCACGGAAAACGCCGTCGCGCAATGCACGACGGACGAACACGGCATATACGCGTTCAAGCTCCCCGCCAACGCAAGCTACGACGTCACGGCCGTGTCCGCCGACGGGGTGAAGTCCGGCATGCTCGGCGCCTCCGTGGACATCGGTGAGACCCGGGCGGACTCCGCCTACGTCGTGTACAGCCTGGGCAATGTCGGCAACTCGTGGGGCAACGACATCGACATAACGATCCCTCACGTGAGGATCGCCGGCGGGGACCTGTACCCCAACCTCAATGCGGCGCTTGCCGCCGCGTCGACCATGGAAAATCCGGTCATCGAGATATTCGGCCCCACCCGCCTGAGGTCTCCGGTCACCGTCACCACAAACGTCACGATCCGCACCGTTCCCCAGCCCAGCGCGGACTATCCCGACCCGACGCTCGACGACTGCGTGGTGTTGATCGAGACTGAAGCCGTCGACTCCGTCCATGGCTGGGCCTTCCAGGTCGCGGACGGCGCTCGCGTGGACTTCTCCAACATCGTCTTTCGCGCGGAGTCCGGCGCGCTTCCCGTCCTTGACGTCCTCGAGACCGGCAAGGCGTCGTTTGCGGGCCTGGTCTGCGTCGGCACCGTGGCGACGCGCACGGAGGACGCCTTCGTCCTCGCGGGCGCGATCGAGCCGACCGGCGACGGGCTTTCGGTCTCCTATCCCGGCGCCACGGGGATACTGTCGCCGTTTGGCGTGTACGAGTGCTCTGACGACGACGCGGAGGCCTGCGCGCGGCTGATCGTCGACGCCCTCGACCCTACGCTCGCGGGCGCGAAGGGAGCCTCCGGGACGCTTGTCTGGGACCGTGTCGAAATCGACCCTTCGATAGCCGTCGCATACGCCACCAACGCCGAGCGCGGCACGCGCTACTATCTCTCGATGGACCTGCTCTTCGAGGACTACGCGGACGGCGCGGAGGTCGTTTTCCTCAAGGACTGCCCGGCGGGGATGTTCACGAACGGCGTCGTCGTGTCCGCGTCGACGACCGTTCGCTCCGGTGGCGACGGCCCGGTCCTCGTGACGGCCGGGTCCGGCGTGGGCTTCACGGTGCAGGGCGAAGGCACCGAGCTCGTCTTCTCCAATGTCGCGTTCACCCGCTCCGCGCCTTCCGCGACAAGCCTTGTCACCGTCAAGGACGGCGCGTCGTTTACGCTTGCCGACGGGGCGGCAATCGCCGGCCTCAAGCTTTCGGGGCCGGCGAGCGCGGTGTACGTCGAGAAGGGCCTTGTGACGATGCAGGACGGCTCCGCCATCACGAATTGCACAGCGACGAGCGGGGCCACCGGCAAGGCGGCCGGCGTCTACCTCAAGGGCGCGGACTGCACGTTCGACTTCGCGGGCGGACTGATAACCGGCTGCAAGGCGACCCCAAGCGATGGCGGAGCCGTGTATGCCGACAAATCCGCGACAGTCTACGTCTCCGGTTCGGCCACTGCGTACGGGAACACGGCCAACAAAGGCAAAAGCGTCCGCAATGTCTACGCATACAGCTATGAATCCCTGGTCCTTTCCAACGGGCTTACCGGCGGCGAAATCGGCGTCTACTGCTCTGGCGGCACGGCGGACGGAAAGCCGTTTGCCGTAGTCGGCGACGGCGTCTCGCCCGATCTCGTGTCCGGGCACTTCAGCAACGACTACAACGCAAAATGCACCGCGGCGCCGTCCGGCGACGGGGCGACGCTTGTCTGGGTGGCCGACGCGCCCGGTCCGAAGACCGTGCCCGAGGCCGAGGCCGAGGCACGGCTCGTCGTCGGCTCCTCGTCCGCTACCTACGCCACCGTCGGCGACGCGTTCGAGGCTGCCGGCCAGAGCGACGCCAGGATCGAGCTTCTCAGGGACGCGTCGCTTTCCAACAGCCTGTACATCGCGTCGGAAAAGGTGCTGGACGGAATGGGCTTCACGCTCACCCGCGCGGGCGACTTCTTCATTTCCGCGGCGAGCCAGGGCGCGGTCTTTTCCGTGACGAACATCGTCCTCGACGGCGGAATCGGCTGGTGCAGGTTCCTTGACGTCGCCAACGGCGGCGCCCTCCGCCTCGAATCCGGCACGGTCATAGAGTACGTCTTCGGTTTTGACAGCTCCATGGTCGCGCCGGTCGTCGTCTGGGACGGTTCGATCGTCATGGAGTCCGGCGTCGAGATAAGGGACTGCTTCAACGACTACGAGTCCCCGTCCGGCGGGTCGCTTACCGCGGGCGCCATCGTGGTGTCCGGATCGGGCGCGCTAGCCGATTTCCGCGGAGGCAAGATCACGAACTGCACGGGCGCGAGGGCCGGCGGCGTAACCATCGCAAACGGCGCCGGACTGCGCGTCGCCGGCGACTTGACGATAGACGGCAACAGCCTCCTCTCCTCCGGCGATCCCGCGAATCTCGTCGTGCACGACAAGAGCAGTCTCGTCCTCGCGGGGCTCCTCACCGGGCGCGTCGGCTACACGGAGGGCGTCCACGGCGACACGAACGTGTTCGGAACCGTCGACGCGGACTTCCTCGCGTCCACCACGGCGAGCAACGTCGTCGTGAGCGCGCGCAGGTTCACCCACGACGCGACGTCCGCCAAGGGCATGGTCGCCACGAACGAGACGGAGGCCGTGCTCGTGTGGAGCTCCGCGGTCGGCGACGCGACCGAGTTCACCAACGTCGTCGCCGGCGTGACGAACGTGTACGACGTCGTCGTCGTCGAGGTCGACGACGATCCCGAGATCGTGGAGTGCGCGCCGTTTGCGTTTGCCGCGATCGAGGAGGTCTCGCCCGGCACGTGGAAGCTCACGCTCAAGCCGGGCACGGAGCACTGCGTCTACACGCTCAAGTGCTCGGACGACCTCGAGACGTGGACCGCGGTCGGCGTACCTAGGACGCTTTCCGCCGAAGACATCTCCGGCGAGGGCCTCGAGTTCTTCTTCGAGGTCGACGACTCGGGCGGAAAGAAGTACTGGAAGGTCGAAGGCGCGGACGGGATAAACTGACGTCCCTTAACACTGCCTTAACAATCATGTCGTAGAATCTCCTGTGTCGACTGGGGGAGTGTCCTCCGGCCGGCGCAAAAAGAAAGGAGAACAGACATGAAGAACGAAAAGGCATTGGTGGTCGCGACGGTCGGCGCGGTGCTCGCGCTGGGCGTGATGACTGCGTGCGGAAGGTCCGACGAGGCGAAGGACCAGTCCACCAAGACGTCCGAGGCGACGGTGGTCACCAACGACAACGGCAGCGTCGCGCGGACGTTCACCGAGTGCAACGTGACGACGAACGGGAACATGGTGACGGAGCGCCGCCGCGAGACGCGCACGACGCTCGACGCGGACGGCAACATCCTCGAGAGCTCGACGAGCGAGTACGCGCAGAGCTACCCGGTCGGCGAGGAGGGGATGAGATGCTTCGCGACGCGCGTCGGCACGGAGGGAGACGGGAAGTCCGACGGCGCGAAGGTCGAGGACGGCTTCCTCGGGCTCAAGTTCGGCGAGGAGTTCAAGGGGACGAACCTCGTCGCGGACGCGGAGGAGCCGACGCTCCTTAGGGCGGCGTTCGAGCCGGGCAGGAAGCTCGCCGGGTTCGACGACTACTACGTCTACGTGACTCCGAAGTCCCACAAGGTGGTGAAGGTGTATGCGTGCGCGAAGGAGGCGGTCGATCCCGGCTCCAACTGGAGGCGTCACTACCTCATCGAGGCGTTGGAGAAGCGCTACGGCACGTGGGCGCGTCCCAGAAGCTGGTGTCGTCCGATCTACACCTTCGACATCGGGTCGGGGCGCTTCGTGACGACTTGCCTTGCAGGGGCGTCGCGGGACTACGAGACGGTGCTAGTCGCGTGGGACGACGCGTTGCTGACGACGGCTGCGGACGAGACGGAGGAAATCCGCACCGAGGCCCGCAAGTCCGCGTGGGAAAGGCGCAAGGCGAGGGTCGACGACGCCGCCTCGGCGTTCTGACGGCGCCGCCATCTCCGCGTCCGCCGAATTTTTCCCCTGGGTTCCCTTTGTCAAATGCGCACTGCGTTTGATATAATAGAGGGAACCTAGGGAAAGGAATTCAAAAATGAAGATTCTCGTCACCGGAGGCGCCGGGTTCATCGGCAGCCACACAGTTGTAGAACTGCTCAACGCCGGACACGACGTCGTCGTCGTGGACAACCTCTGCAACAGCTCGAAGAAGTCGCTTGCAAGGGTGAAGAAGATCACCGGCAAGGACGCCGCCTTCTACAAGGTGGACATCCGCGACGCCAAGAAGCTCAACGCGGTGCTGGACAAGGAGGGCCCCTTCGGCGCCGCCATCCACTTCGCCGCGCTCAAGGCCGTCGGCGAGTCTACGAAGATACCGCTGAAGTACTACAACAACAACCTCGGCGGCACGTTCACGCTCCTGCAGTGCCTTGCGGACCACGGATGCAAGAACATCGTGTTCTCCAGCTCCGCAACGGTCTACGGCGACCCCAAGTCCGTCCCGATCCGCGAGGACTTCCCGACGCCGGGATGCACGAACGCGTACGGCTGGACCAAGCTCATGATGGAGCAGGTCTTCAAGGACGTCCAGAAGGCCGATCCCGAGTGGAACGTCGTCCTCCTCAGGTACTTCAACCCGATCGGCGCTCACAAGTCCGGCCTCATCGGTGAGGACCCCGCCGGCATCCCGAACAACCTCCTGCCGTTCGTCGCGCAGGTGGCGATCGGCCGCCGCCCCGAGCTGAGCGTCTTCGGCAACGACTACCCGACGCTGGACGGCACGGGCGTCAGGGACTACATCCACGTCGTCGACCTCGCCATCGGACACCTCAAGGCCATCGAGAAGCTCGAGAAGAACCCCAAGCTCGGACTCAAGATCTACAACCTTGGCACCGGCAACGGCTATTCCGTCCTCCAGATCGTCAAGGCGTTCGAGAAGGCGTCCGGCCGCAAGGTCCCCTACAAGATCTGCCCCCGCCGCCCCGGCGACATCGCCGAGTGCTGGGCCGACCCGTCCCTCGCCGCGCAGGAACTCGGATGGAAGGCCGAACGCGGCATCGAGGAGATGTGCGAGGACGCCTGGCGCTGGCAGAAGAAGAACCCCTACGGGTTCAACAAGCCGCCGAAGAAGGGCTAGACGGCCGGAAAGCCGGGAAGTTGAGAAGTTGGGCGGCTGCTGGGTGCTTGGGTGACGGTTCTGGAATACTTGCTGGACGGACTGGAGGCCGAGCTTGCGCTTGAACGCGAGCTCGGCGTCCGCGTCGTCGAATGCGACAGGTCGCTGTTGGCGGCAATCGGGGATCGGGTGACGGGGAATGGGGAACGGGGGACGGCCGACAATCGACAGCCGACGCCGTCGGCGCCCCGCGGCCAGCTCACGCAAAGCGCCCAAGTCGTCGGGCAAGGCCAAACTTCCATCTCGGCCCAGACACCCGCAAACTCAACCCCTTCCCCTGCCCGCCCTCGCTTCGACTCAAACCCTCAAACCCTCAAACCCTCAAACTCTTCCCCCTACCCCTTCCTCTTCATCCACGACAGGCCGCTGTCGCCGGACGGGGCGGAGATCATGAGGAAGGTGACCGAGGCCCTTGGCGAGACGTCCGAGTCCGCGCCTGTCGTCTTCGCGCCTCCGTTCCCGAAGGCGAAGGTCTCCGTAATCCTCGGAGGGAGGGCCCTGAAGAAGTGGTTCCCCGGGCGCAACGCCGCGCCGGGCCAGTGGGTGCAGGGTCTGTCCGGCGAAGAGGCGCTTGTCTCGTTTTCGCCGGAGTACATACTCAGGCTTTCAGCGGACGGCGAAGAGATCAAGAAGGTAAAGCGCAGGATGTGGACGGACCTAAAGGCCGCGCACAGAAAGGCGAAAGGAGCGACAACGTGACAGACGAGAAATGCAGGGTTTTGGAACATACGGACATCGGCTCGGGCTATCGCTGCATAGTCTTCGAGGCGCCGCAGATCGCCTCCGCGGCGGAACCGGGCCAGTTCGTGCACGTCAGGGTGCCGGCGCTCGAGGCGAGCGCCCTGCGCCGTCCGTTCTCGATATTCAACGCCGAGAACGGCAGGCTAGAGCTTCTCTACAAGACCGTCGGACGCGGAACCGCCGCGCTCAACGCCGTCAAGCCAGGCGACGAGGTGTCCGTGATGGGCCCTCTGGGGCATGGCTTCCCGACGGACTGCTCGGGCGAGCCGCTTCTCGTGGGCGGCGGATTCGGCGTCGCGCCGCTCTACTTCCTCGCGCGCATCATGAAGGGCAAGGGGCTCTCGCCGAAGCTTTTCGTCGGCGGACGCACGAAGTCCGACCTGCTCGCGCTCGACAGGTTCGCGGCCCTCGGCGTGCAGGTGTTCCCCGCGACGAACGACGGCTCGGCGGGAGCAAAGGGACTGGTCACGGACCCTCTTGACGACGAGCTGATAAGGCTTCGCGGCGCGGGACGCCAGTTCGAGCTTTTCGCTTGCGGACCCGACCCGATGCTCAAGGCCGTGTCTATGCGCGCGACGGGCTCGAAGTCCAGGGGCTGGATCTCCATGGACCGGCACATGGTCTGCGGCGTCGGCGCGTGCTACGCCTGCATACAGAAGACGGTGCGCGGCAACTCGCGCTGCTGCATAGAGGGGCCTGTGTTCGCCGCGGCGGACCTGGTCTGGGATTGACAGTGCCGGCGCGATGAGGGAGAAGCTCGGCAGCAGACTTGGGTTCCTCATGCTCGCGGCGGGGTCCGCCGTCGGGCTTGGAAACGTCTGGCGCTTCCCGTACGTCGTGGGAAAGAACGGCGGCGCGGCTTTCGTCGTCGTGTACCTCGCATTCCTGCTCATGCTCGGCTTCCCGCTGCTTGCGGTCGAGCTCGGCATCGGGCGCGGCGCGAAGATGTCCCTCGCCGCCGCCCTCGGGGAGCTTTCGCCGCCATGCGCGAAGCGCACGTGGCGCCGCATAGGCGCGGCGCTTTCCGCCGGGTGCTTCGTCCTCATGATCTACTACACGGACGTCGCGGGCTGGCTCGTAAAGTATGCGTTCGACTACGCGACCGCATCCCCTCCGCCCGATCCCGCGGCTGCATTCCAGGCGCTCGTCGCCGACCATGCGCAGGGCGCGGGCTGGATGGCCTTCGCAGTCGCGGCGGCGACTTTCGCGTGCCTCCTCGGCGTCGTGAAGGGCGTCGAGCGCGCGACGAAGTTCATGATGCTCTCGCTCCTTGCGCTCCTTGTCGCGCTTGCGGCGTGGGCTGTCACGCTCCCCGGCGCGGCGGAAGGGCTTTCGTTCTATCTCAAGCCGGACTGGTCGCGCTTCATGGAGCACCCCTGGAGCTCCACGTTCGACGCGATGGGGCAGGCCTTCTTCACGCTGTCGCTCGGCGTCGGATCGATGACGATATGCGGAAGCTATGTCGGCGAGGAGAACTCGCTCGTGAAGGAGTCCGTCGTCATAATCGCCATAGACACCGCCGTTGCGTTGCTCGCCGGACTCGTCGTCTTTCCCGCTTGCGCGACCTTCAACGTGCCGTACGGGGAGGGCCCGGGGCTCATATTCGTCGCCCTCCCGAAGGTCTTCTCGCAGCTCGCGTTCGGGATGTTCTGGGGCTTCGTGTTCTTCCTGTTCCTCTCGTTTGCCGCGCTGACCACTGTGATTGCGGTCTTCGAGTGCCTGATCGCGGGCTTGATGGACACCCTCGGCATGAAGCGCCGCGGCGCGTCCCTGCTGGTAGGCGCGTTTGTCGCCCTCCTCTCTCTGCCCTGCATACTCTTCGAGGGCGTCCTCGAGTGGGAGGACTTCGCAGTCAGCCAGCTGTGGCTGCCGCTGGGCGCGCTGGCCCAGGGGGCGTTTGTCTCGTGGGAAAGCGTCGGATGGGGCTGGAAGAAGTTCCGCGAGTCCGTTTCTCGCGGTGCCGGACCCGGCATGCCGGACTGGATGCGCTGGCACGTCGCCTTCGTCGTGCCGGCGCTTATCGCCGTCGTCCTGGCCGTCGGGCTTGTCCGCCGCTTCGCCGCCTGACAAGGCCTACTTTCCAGCTCCGTTCGGCGCGAATTCCGCGATTCGCGGCTTGTCGGACGGGTTGAGCCGCAGGACAGTGAGCTCCGCCTTGGCCGCGCCGGCGGGGACGGGGAAAGCCTTTGTGGACGACGTCTTGACGGGCGAGGACTCGTCGGAGAGCGTGCGGCCGTCCGCGTCCATGCACGTGACGCGCAGGCGCACGGGGTCAGAGCCGCGCTCCAGCTTGAGGTTCGCGCGCACGCCCTTGAGTCCGTCGAGCGGACCCAGCTCGCGCCTTTCCAGGACAAGCGCGTCGTCCTGTCCGCCAGACCCGTTCCCGACGAAGATCCATCCCGCGGCCGCAGCGACTGCGAGGGCCGCGGCTGCAAGCGCCGCGAATATCCACGCCTTCGCGCGTCCGGACCCCTTGCCGCGCTGCATGACGGACGCGACGGAGAAAGGCAGGAACCGGAACCTCACGGTGTGCGCGGCGCTGTCGTAGAGCACGTACGACGACATGCACTTCCCGTCCGCCTCGCGCGGGTAGCCGACGGACCCGGGGTTCACTATGTATCGCTTGCCTTCCTCGAGCTCGAAGTCCTGCGGTTCCGTCCTGTACACGGTCCCCGACCGGCCGGTGAGGAATATCTCCGGGACGTGCGTGTGGCCGACGAAGACGAGCTGCGCGTCCGTCGCCTCGAAGTTCGCCGCGGCGTCCGCCTCGTTCTCGACGTACGCGAACGACTTCGGGTCAGTCATGTCGCCGTGCGTCGCGACCGCGCCCTCGAGCTCGCAGGTGTATGGGAGCGAGCCGAGCCATGCGCGCGCGTCGGACGACAGCGCGTCCCTGTGCCGCGCGGCCGCGTCCGCGGCGAGTCCGATGAAGGCGGAGGAATCCCCTCGTCCCGAAACGGCGTCGTCGTGGTTCCCCGCGACGGCGAGCGCGGCGGATTCCCTTACGAGCGCGACGGCCTCCGCTGGACCCGGTCCGTAGCCGACGACGTCGCCCAGGCAGACGACCTTTTCCGCGCTGCAGCGCCTGGCGTCTTCGAGCACCCGGCGGAGCGCCTCTGGGTTTGCGTGGATGTCGGATATGACTGCGTAT
>Ga0265299_10005533_pt1 | contig 11706 bp, 9 predicted proteins | sample AusTroGonzalo_MG_4_FD_193485 | JGI IMG/M metagenome (GOLD analysis project Ga0265299, IMG submission 193485) | Bovine rumen microbial communities from tropical cattle in Woodstock, Queensland, Australia - Gonzalo_02 | ecosystem: Host-associated > Mammals > Digestive system > Stomach > Rumen ...
CTCCTCCTGCAGTTCTATAAATGCCCAGAGATTCATTGGTGAGTTTGACAAAAGCCATTCATTGATTTCATTTTCATCGGCATAGTACACATGGTCTATAGTTATTGTCGTTGGAGTGTCTTTGTGATCCGTCATCCACTCTACTAAAACATGAAAGAGTAAGGGATAAACAGTCATTACCCTCACAACATACCCTGTATTCGAATATATGCGCCACATGGCATCAGATTCTTCTTGTGTAGTCCATGACTGACCAAACAATGTACTGCCCAACATATTACCATCTTTTGTACTGTTCAGTAAGTTGACATCTTCCTTATCAACGAAGTTCTCATACACATCCTCCCATTTCTTGATGTTGTCAAAACGAAACTTTCCTGTTTCGAGCATATTAAGAACATAATCCAGCTTAATATACTTGTACATCACCAAGTCCATGGACTCTATCCGTCCTAGTTTCCTATTTCTAAAGGGTCTAATATGGTGAGTTATATTCGGATTCAAGCTATTAGCGTCAATCATGTCAATTATAAAAGAATTTTCAATTTATTACAGATTAAACTGCCTCACAATATTGTCGAATATTTCCTGGGTATGAAAAGAGAAGTTCCGCATTTTGAATGGCAGATTCTTTATATTCCAGGTTGTCGAGGAAATAATGGAGTTAGGGGGCATCTGGCTATACAGGACCCCATCCTTATAGAAATGATGTCCTGCATGTGGGAACAACAGAGGATTCAACGGAATCTCTGCAAAAGGATTATGGAATATCTGTATACCGTCAGCCCATGTCTCATGGCTGTTTTCGTCTATTACATTAAAGAATACGTTTGGAAAAATAGCATTTTCAAGATGGTTGTAGCACATTTTTACTTGAAATAACGTATAGTTGCTATCACCATACCCTGCTTGAACCCCCATTCTATTAAACTTTGAAATAGTGCCACATGGAGAGAACAGAACTGCACTTACATGCTTATACTGGTCATCAAGGAACAACGGCGAAATCTCCACATTGCTTTTCTTCGCAAACTTATTACCAGAAACCGTCACTAGTGTCACATTCCCGTTCTCATCTTTTTCTGTGATCTGTTCTATACCATATAATATACTGATAATGGCAGGAAAGCTCCATGTCATCGACATATCTGCATGAAAATCAGCAATGGCAAACACTAATGGTTTACCATTTACATGCGGTAACTCCCAATACCTTTGATGATGATACTCATGTATCAGTTTTGAGTATAGGGGCGATCCAAACATCACAGGCATCTCGTTCCGCAGTTTTTCCAATATGGTTTGAAAATCCATTTGAATCATTTCTTCGTCAAGTCCCTGCGTTCTCTTGATATGTACAGCTTCTACCACAACCTCTTCTCCAAACTTTTTAAGCATGAAATCAGGTGCATCGTGAGTCGTGTCGAACTCGAAATCCTCTTCTCTAAAATAGCACCAAAGATACAACTCCCAGATACGCGCATCAAATCCGTTGATTGATTGAAACTGGTCGTTAAAATTCCCATCTATGTCCTCGTGATGATACCCAACTTCCTCGATTACCTTCTTCGCTGCTGTAAAAAAGCCTTCATCTTTCAGCTTAATGAAATTCGGATGAATTTGCGATTTCTCTGCCACTACAGTAAAAAGATCTACTGCCTTTCCTCCCTTCTGCAGTTCCTTTTCATCTGGAACATAATTATCCATCATCTCTGCTAAACTGCTTCTTGCCTCGTCAATAGTTTCATGATCAAGATCCATATCCACTATCTGATAGCGCCCAAGACTATTCCTATCAAATAGCAAGGCGTGATAAGTGCCATCTATATTATCAACAGAGACAAACCCAATCTGTTTTTCATCATCTGATTGAAAGTACTCAAGTTCCTTTGTTGAGATTTTTACTCTGGGTGTTCTTGTGAACATCAACAAGATATTGGCTCTATTTGGATTTAACGATTTCATTTTTAATACTCAAACTCTCTATTAAATCAGATTAATCATTTAACATCCACTCCTCCAAGCGATTAAACGAAATGATATTCTCGTTATCAGTTATTACCGGGAAACGAGAAATAACAAAATGTTTAATTTTATCAACACCCAATTTCTCCACTAAATGATGCTCTTTATCAAATTCGTCTTTCAAGGCTTTTTCATAATAGCTCACCAGACGACGGTTATATCTGCTTGCTTTAACACTCTCCTTAATTCCGATAGACGAAACGCTCATATAGTTATTCTTGCATTGGAAGTTATATATAGTGTCATCTTTGATGCACACGACATCGAATTCCCTATGGTCTATTCGCTTACACCCCCTTTTCACATCGAATCCGTACTTTTCAGCTATTTCCTTAACTTTATCCTCAAAGATAAAACCAGAATCTATCTGGTATCTCTTATTCCTTCGAAGAAGTTTTTCAATATAATTGACATAATATCGAATAAGCATGAAATATGTAGAGTAATAAGTATCCTCCACTCTAACAAATCCATACCGTGAATTCTGTATGTCATAGAAATCATCCATTTCTCTATACAAATCTAATTCTTTGTACTGCTGGCATATGGAAACAAAATCCGCATGTGGAACCTCAATCAAATAGTCATCCTTAAAATAACCCTTCATGTTATTCATGAAAGCCACAAGTGACTGATATTTCTTATTGTCAAGAAGCCCGTATCTCTCGTAGTACAGAGTATCATTATACAACGTTATATCAAATTCTTCTAACGAACAAATAGATAAAGTTTCCTTGCATCTTCTCTCTTCAAATCGTATCGACCTATATTTCTCCAAATCAAGTATTGTGAGCCTCTGTGGTTCCATGAACATATCTTCCAAATGAGAATAGTGATGGCTAAACCTTACACCCTTTGATGTCATCTCTCCATGAAAGTCTGGCAAACATTTGGATTCCATTATGGCATGACATCCCAAAGTTATGTTCATCAGTATTCTTTCTATCCACTCTACTGTCTTATTCCTGATTTCTTCATGCCCGAAAGCCTTATCTCCATTGGCATACATAGGAATAAGATTAAGAATGGTCATAATATGCAACCTTCTTTTTTGAAGATAATCCCACATATCATATAATGTTTCGATGGGAACCCTTACTACTTGGTTATCTATTAATTCCTTAGTAGTGAAGCCCACAAACAAGCTTACAAGTTCTTGAAAACGTGCTAATACATTTTGTCCAAACGTATCCTCAATCACAGAGATTATTAATTTCATCTCACAATCGTTACCAATGTGTATATGCTTAGATTTAGATACGAAGCCACGACCCAATTCATAATAAACATTGATGAATTCTTCAACCTGTCTGACAAAATAGAACCATACACTAAAAATATATTTTGTATCATAACAAGATAACTGTTCCTTCAACTCATTGATACATTCCTGAATCCGTTCCTTCAGAAAATCAACGAGTTCTTCACCTTCTATTATCTGAACCATCTTCAGACGGACAATACAATCTTCGTGCATACTTCCATCATCATTTATTAATATCTCTGGAACAATTTTTGTTTTCATAAAACCACCCATCATTCTTCCTGTGTCATAGTTTCTCGTCACCGTTCCCTGCGGTTTTCCGTAGGGCCATTCAACCTTTCATCCCCTCTATCTCACTTTCCACCATCTTCATCAGCTTCGGCAGCATCCCTTCTATTTTCTGACACTTAACCTTACCATATCTGTCAAAGTCCATGTCGTCAAGGAGTTCATTAGCCAACTCTTAGGGCATATCGCCAGCATAACCTGCGGCTACGAGAGAGATAGCAGCAAGTTGGGGAGTTTTTCTCTGTTTTCAAATGCGATGCCATCAGAATTGTGGGCAGCATCTTATACATTTAGAGTCCCTCCAGTGAAGGAGCGGCTAAAATACGGGGATTCAAATCTTCAGCCAGAAGGAAGGCATCATGCTTCTCCTCTTGGTATTGGCGAAGCAAGAGGAAGAACTTTTCCTTTTTTGGCTTGCTCTTAAAGCACATTAGCTGTGTCATCAGCCAGAAGGATGGCATGTGACAGGACAATCCTATCCTCAGAGGAATGATAGTAGAAAAGACTATCATCCTCCTTGGCATGCATCTCCTTCAGATTCTTTCTGTTCCATATTAGCAAACATCTGTATACGTACTTCTCTGAGTTCTTTCTTTTCCTTGATTGTCATACCACATCTACTGTTAGAACATATAATATCCATCCTCATATCGCAATTGCATAACCTCTGGGTTATTGATTAATTGTTCGATATACTTAGACGGTAGACAAATGCCATACCCCATCAAATCGTATCGAGGATTATTCGAATCACTTTGAATATCAAAGGGCAATTTCACCACAACACCAATCACCTGACCTCCGTTATTGATTACCGGTCCACCACTATTACCACCTTTTACACGGGCATTAATCAGGAAGAAGTCCAACGGCAGCATATATGGGGTATCAGCTCCTATTACCTGACCAGTCGATGCTTTCTGATATGCGCCCACCGTGGCCGTTTCAGATGTCTGGATAGCATTGAAACCAGAAACAGGAGGATAACCCATCACAAGCACATCATCGAGCACAGCTGGTTCGCCCATCATAAACGCAGGCATATCCATCTGCCCCTTGACCGTTATAACCGCCAAGTCATACGCATCTGTATCCTGTCCTAATGCAAACCAGACTTCTTGCAGTTCCACCCTACTCCCATCAGGTTTCAACATGTTGAACATCTTAAAGTCCTTAATGCAGTGTGCCGCTGTAACGAAACGATTCTCTCCTATATAAAACGCTGTACCAATATCTCTGTCATCATTGGGTTTTATCCCATCAATTGGCAATACAGAACAGGTAAAATAGTCACGGGTATATACGAATCCCCTATACTTAAAGTCATATGCTCCATATTCCAAGAGTCTGTCCAATTTCTCAGGTTCGTCAGAAATTCCGTTGTCTATTCCTATATAATGATTGGCTACACATATGGTTTTGCAAGGCTGTACATTTAACATCAGTAGGTCATCACACATTTTCTCACAAATGTGGTAATATTCCTGAGCCATTGACCAGTTACAATTCTCGCCTCCAGTCTCGTATCTTTCCACTATGTATCCAGGCACCGTTTCCATGAAGTCACCTAATGACTGCTCCTTGCCGTTTTTACGTTTCATGAAAAAATCGCGTATCTCTTTAACCGTCTTCATTCCTTTGTGTTTTGAAATTGAAATTCTTATACTCCTTCACAATATCCGTTACATACTGAAGAAACTCATCTTTTTCATCGACATACTGCTCTGGCATAGCTACAAGACGAACTAGTTCCGTAATGATTTTACCTTTATTTTCTTCAAACATCATTTGATCTACACGTTCCTCTGCAAGTCCTACTCTATATAGATGACATGTATTGATTGTAAAAACGCCTTTTTCAGTCTTCCCCCGATACAGAATTCCCCCGATTAACTCAATATGGTCAGAATACTTATCGTATAACGGGTGTATTATTTTGAATCCATTACCTGCTTTAGGATAAGTCTTTGCTTTATGATTAGCTAATACCTCAGTAGTTCCTTTAAACTCATTACAGGTAGGACAAGCAACACATAGATTTTCTGGAAGAAACATCCATTGAGGATGTTCATCCTTATAAACAATATGCTCACGATGCATTGGTACACAAGCCAAGGGAACATGTATTCTACAGAATGCACACAATTTATTTTGCTTCCTATACATATCCTTCCTAAGATTCTCTTTAAAACTCTTGATATGTTTTTTTCCAGAACCCCAGTCGTCTGCTACAAGCCCTTTATTCTCGAGTTCCTTGATAGCAAGCTTTTCTTCCTCAGTTGGTTGATATGGTTCCTCCACCACAAAATCTTCTAGCTCGGTCATAAGATATCATTTATAAGTTTCAACGATTGTATTCAGTATCGTTTTCATCGGGTCAATATCGCTTAGGTGCATTGATATCTCTTGAAGATCTTTAAGTTCTTTGGTTACATTCTCTGGAGGAATTGTGGCATTACCCATCTGCTCAAGCAACTTACCTATTCGTTCGCCAAAATATCTATTTCTGTCAGTTGCAGTCTTAAAAACTTTCAGTAAAACCTCTTCAGCGCTCCATCCGTATGTGCTTTCAGATATTGTTGTCGCTTTCAGATTACTATTTTCATCTTTCTCAGTCTGAATAACTGACGAACGTTTCATGGGCAAGTCAGACACCAACATGTGACTATGTGTTGCAATCAGAAAATGACAGACCTTATTTTTCAACGCTCTGTCAAGGTTGTCTATCAATGTCATCTGCCAGTTCGGATGCAAACTCAACTCCGGCTCGTCCAGCAATATTAGTGTATGTGGATAGTCTGCTGCTGCAGATATACTCAGCACGGTTGCCAGCATATCAAACTCCCCTGAACTCATCTCCTCCGATGTTATATTGATTCCTCGCTTATGGAAGATGACATTCGTAGAGTTACTCACCAAATCGTACTGTTTCAACTTATAAATATAGCTCAATTCGTCAATAGTATTACCTGTTGTTGCACCGTCAAAGTCTAGATCGTAGTCATGTTGAGCCTTACCCGAAGCCGTCTTAGTTTTATAGAAATTATAAAGTTGGTTCGCTTTCGAGGTCTTCTCCTTTTTGTCGAGTCGATTGTATTCCCTGTCCTTATCCACACGCTGGGCTATCGTCTCCTTCACGGCTCCATCCTTCTTGTCTTTCATTACCATCGTATACGATAATGATACCCTATGGTCATAACCAATGAAGTCAAGTATAGAGCAAATATTCTTTCGTTGCTCATCATCCATCTGCTCACTCAGAGCAAAAAGCAACCTAAAAGCTATAGCAGAAGAAGATATCATACTACCGTTCACATGAGCACCCACATATTTATAGTAAGGTACATCATATTTCGTTTGTGCTGAACCGTTCACCTTCTGAATGGGCAACTTGTCAAATGCCCCGAAATGACAAGCAACGATTGCCGGAATCCTTAACTCCTTTAAAGAACGGAAATATCCATCAATCCTAACGAAATAGTTTTTCTCCAGCCTGATGACTTCACAGTCCGACCCGTCAATATGATAGCTGATACCTTTCAATCGTCCCTTATTAGCAGATGAAATCCTTTGTTCTGTTCCGTTTATACAGGCATGCAGATCAAGAAAGAAATCAACTATTTCTTTCATCAACATACTCTTACCAGCACCGTTGGTACCTATGAGTACAGAAAATAGCGGCTGTTTGCTAGCCCCCTCAAACGAACCAATATCGATGCCATTAACATCTTTATTCGGCGACAACAGCACTAATTCACTAATCCAAAAGGTTTGTTTATTACTATAAACCAGAGGAGGTATATCTGTAAATGTTTCGTATTGATTATCTCTCAGCTGATGCCTGGATATCTTTTTTCTATCAATAGCATTGAGTGCATCCAGATCCATCCGTCCAACAATCTTCAGCGTCGAAGGTAGTTCCTTTTGTTTGCCATAGACACCATTTTCAGCAGCAATCTCAACCATTCTCCGTAAATCATTATCGCGTGAGCCAAATGCTTTCACCAGGATTGCCATATCATCAGGAATCTTCGTATTAGGTGTGAAGTAATTCTCTTTGAACCCCAAAGTATTAAGCATACTTTCGAGCGTAGCAATCCCTATGTTTAACTCTGATAATAGTTTATTTGCTCTTACTGCCATAGTTTATCACGCTAATTAACTCCATGTCTCAAAACGATATAGACAGGCATTCTGGGGTCATTAAGATAATACGCCCCCTGTTCCCGTCTTCTAAGAATTCGTCGCTGTTAGCACATTCCGTCTGCCACGACTTCAATTCTTTTCATATTTCTCGTCATTCACTATTTCCAGCATAACATCATAATTTGGGCGTCCAACCTTGATGGGCATATCCCCATGAGTTTGTAATGCCTTGCCAAACACACCTGCCACAGCTCTTGCCGAACGTACATCAAGCCCTCGTTTAATACACTGTGCTGCCACGACATCTGCTGTATAGGTCACATTATTCCTTTTCAACAGGTTTGCCGCTTCGCGCAGATAGTCGTCACGTTTAAAGTCATATAGTGGTGTACTTCCGTCTGCAATCTGTTTAAGTCTACCTATCGCTCTGTTAAGCAATGGCTCTACAGTCATACCTTGCATTCGCGTAATGCCAGTGTTCGCATTCATAGCATCATACAACTTCAGCCATTCATCCACATTTGCAATATCTTCATTGATGACTATCACTATCCATACATCTTTTCTATCCTCTAAGACATGCAGATAAGTTTCTTCTATCCCAACCGCAATCACAAAATGTAGTGGTTCCTTTGTACTCATTATCGTCTGCTTCGTCACAATAACTCCGCTTAAATTAGAGTATTTGAACTCATGATTTCCTGCTACAATTAGTCCCGGTACGCCCTCCACATAGCTTTCACTTCCAAATGTGGGTATATACACAACAACATCCCCTATTCCTGCTGTAATGGCCTTGTCGAGCATATCCTTCAATACACTGGCCGAGTAATCCTTATCTATCGTATATATTACTTGCATGTTCAAATTCTTACCAGGATACAACATTATCTTCAATGATTCCACACGTTCCATATGAAACATGGAAACCATCAAATCATAATCCTTATTACTGTTTGAGATGTCAAAGTAGAAATGAGGGTAATACTGATATAGGTTCCTTAACTTCGTTTCTTCTAAGATTTCCCAATTAATTTTTTGTTCTACTTCTTTGAAGAGACTTTTCATCACGTCATCATTAATTCCTTCGTTTCGGAATATCTCTTCAATCTTGAATAGAACTATTTCTCCATTGGGCAATTCCAATGGTGAATGAGAATACCGAACATAATGATTCTTATCTCCACAAATATTATCTTTCTTCTCCATCTTCACATTTTTTTGTTGTATTTAGTCTTCCACCTCTCTTCCTGTGTCATAGTTCCTTTCTACCTTTCTCTTTATAGACTATTAATTTTCCGAAAAAATTCATTGTTCTGAAGTCCATATCTCCTCTCAAGATTATCAACAACCCTATATAATTCTTGTTGCCTCTCACGTTCATGATCATAAGGATTTCGTCGTCCATACTCGCACAACTCTGAGTAGTCCTTCCCATTAGGAATATCAGTAGTAATAACCAATTTCAAATAAAGAGGATCTTTATATAACCAATAATATGCAGATTTAAGCACTCTATCCTTATATCTATCAAGTTGTGGCATTAACAACGGGAATATTCCATTCATTACAGTCTTCACATCATCATAGCCAATTTCCATAGAATAAGTTGAATTCTTCAGCGTTTCGTAGTCGAATACTTGTTCTATCTTCTTTATTTCCTTATCTCCTGGATAAGATTTTATACCAAGAAGGATTTTCGCACATTCTAGAAAAGTACGAAAGATATCATCATCATCCTTTGAATATCCATTGTGGCAGATGGTTGCATTCTCATATAGGCTTAAGATATTTATCATATTTCTCAGAAGCCACTTGTGAGCATTCAATTCTTCTCTCAGCCCATACCCGTATGCTATTTTCTTTAGGCGGCGTATCGTTTCATCAACATCACATAGCTTTCCAAAATCTATACTCTTCGATTTAGGACGTTTTTCCTTCTCAGTTGCATCTATTAACCTTATCGCCTGCCAAAATATGGGCTCAGTTATATAAATTGTCTCTTTCTTTACATCTACTGCAATAGCTATCACAGGTACGTTATACGATAGTTCTGCCCAGTAACATAATGTCGATTGCTTAATTCCACCTACTTTGGCGTGCCCGCTTCTCTTTCCAACTGTTAATTTGTCTGATGACTTAACTTGTACCTTGATACAATGCCCCTCAACTCTATCACCATTCACAATCTCCATTTCAAAATCTATTCCGTAATCACTCTCTGTGATGTTACGGAATATCCCTAATTCTCTTAGTTTATACAGGATGATTGCAAATGATTCCGACTCGTGCTTATGCTGTATTATTACCTTAGGAAAATTCATATCAATTTATGATTATAGGCATTATTATACTATTCTTGCTCATTACATTAGCAGTCATCATTCCTCACTTCCATCTTTACCATAGCACCTTATAGAGAACTTAAGCGGTTCCTCTTTTACGGTAAAATAGTCATAGAGAGGTGGAGGAATGGGAATAAACAACTTATTCTTTGTGATGATGGTAGTAGAGAACAGAGCCATGCCTCCTGTCAGATTAGAATCTATATGTTTCGTCAGTTCCATGTCATAGTACAGGTTATACATACCGTCTCGCAGTGAGAAGATATAAATAATCCTATGCATACTCCATATTACACGAGTTGTATGTGGATAAAAGAAGAAACTAAGATACTCATTGTACATTTTGGGAGTTACACTAAGGAAGCGCTTATAGTTGTGCAACAACGGGCTGTCTTCGCTTGTTTCAAGTAGTTTTGCATCCGTCTTTATATTTTGACGCATAATTGACGGCATCGGTTCCAACAGGTTCTCTTGGGTTTGCATCTGTGCAGCTTCCGGTGTCCCAGGTTGAGGCAATATTTGCGTATCTGCCGTTTGAACAATCTTTGCAACATCATCAATCTGGCCTCTCTCAATCCTCTGATTTGATACTGTGGAGTTCCTTTTTATCCTGTCTGCCAGTTCGTCAGCAGTGATTTTGTGTTCCCTAAACAGATCGTAGGATACATCTATCGCACCAATGTCTTCTAGATATATCTCTAGATTTTCTTGGTTCTGTTTCAGGAAATTACATACCTGCTCAATTCCCTCTCTTGAACTTGATGGGATATATGGGGTTATCTGCTGATAGATATAGTTTCGCACAAAGTCTTTTACCATGGGCACAAAGATGCTGTTGCTTGTCTCACGTATCGACAATAGTGCCTTTACTTCTGTGGTATCTGCCAGATATACATTAACCACACCATTCTTATCTTGCTCAACAAAAATACTTGCCCCTAATTTGATCTTACCAAAATGAACATCGTTATGTAAAATCAGATAATCCTTTTCCAAAACCTTTCTTATTTCATATGCAAGCGTAAAATAGTTGGTCGGTAAACTTACAAAATCGAAAACCTTTTCCACACCAGCCTGTTCAATAAGGCGTTCCACCCCTATCTGTCGCAAGAAAATACGTTGCAATTCCCTTCTAGGATATTCTCTTGTTACAGTTACAACATGAAATTCGCTCCCGATAAAACTTTTCGGATAATCAGGATTTGTTCCGTCATAATAGCGATAATTCTTAGGTGCTTGCTTAATGGCTGCAAAGGGAACTTTCAAGTTTGGAGTATTTGCTTCAGTGATGGTGACATTATCAACCAATTCCATAGAAAAGTGCGCGTTTAAGTAATTTAAAAACAGCGTATAATCGTCAACTATTGGATTTTTGGATATAATTTGCGCAAACAGGTTTTCTGCTTTTGTTATTACATGTTGTAATTCATCCACACATTTTCGGTTAATGGCCTCTCGTCCCGCTGTCGGTTCGAGCATATCCAGATTTACCAGTCCACCTAACTGAAAGGATGTGGATATCGGTATATTTGCCAAACCAAATCCATTTCTCAATCCAAAGATATTCGATATCTGCGAATCTAATAATATATCCCCTCTCCACGGTTGCCCATCATAACAGATGTCCTTGATAAATAT
>Ga0265299_10005535_pt1 | contig 11700 bp, 10 predicted proteins | sample AusTroGonzalo_MG_4_FD_193485 | JGI IMG/M metagenome (GOLD analysis project Ga0265299, IMG submission 193485) | Bovine rumen microbial communities from tropical cattle in Woodstock, Queensland, Australia - Gonzalo_02 | ecosystem: Host-associated > Mammals > Digestive system > Stomach > Rumen ...
GTTGCTCCGCGAGATGCGCATATTGTAGAGGGGAACGAGGAACTTGGATATGCGATGTCCACAAACAAAGATGACAGTTTCGGGAATGTCGCGGATTGGACGCGCCTTATGTGTTCGCAGTACGTAGACCCCGGGAACCGCGCAAAATACGCCGAGGTGCTTTCAGTGAGCTTCGGGCAGTACATCGACGAATATGCCAACCATTCAGGCACGGACGACCCTTGTTTCGGCCTCCTCGACGGGTCGTCCGTCAAACGTTTTCGCAGGCATCTTTCTGCGGCATTGAAAGCGGCGGACGAATACGTCTGGGTCTATGGTGAGCATTGCACATGGATAGACTGGGACGACAAGAAGAACGACAAAGTCCTGAAGTCGCCGACGTGGGAGGTGAGATTTCCTGGCCTTGCCGACATGTTTCGTTCTGTGAAGACGGAGCGTGTCAGCGTTCGAGCATCAGACAAGGATCTCGTCAACATCTTCTCAAATTCTGATTGCGACCTCAATCCCGGACAGACGTTGCCGTTCCCGACATGGACGGATCACCATGAGGCACCCTGTCCATTCGGCTATGAGCCGAAGATTGGCGCGTCGAAGCCCGGATGCCTGAAACTTACGGGGGATGGGCTTTTCATGCCGGATGTCTGCGGACTCAAGGAAGGCGAGAAGATTGTCATAAGGGCAAAGGCGATGGGACGGTCGGCGTTTCTCCATTTGATCTGGACGCATAACGGCGAACGTCAGTGGCACGGCGGATATGTGGACATCTGTCCGCTGACTGCGATGAAGGAGGGCGAATGGACGGAACTTTCTGCGGTTGTGGAAGTTCCCGTCGGAGCCAGCTGGGGCGCGAAGGAAATAGACGGCGTGAACATTCAGCTTCACGGCGTCTATGCTTCGCCCGAGCATCCGCTCTACTATGACGATATCCAGGTTCTGAAGCGAAAATAAGGAGCATGCGAAATGCCCGCACTTTCTTTGTTGTTGGCTTTTGTGCTATCCCTGCCCGATGGTGGTGGGCGTAGCGTCGTCAAGATCGAACCGGAAAACAGCGAACGGTGCGAGGTGTCGTTCAGCGTTCCTCTAGTAGATATCCAGCAGGTCTGGACGCCGGACATGACTACGCCTTTTCTTGGTCGAAAATGGTTGCTTTCCAAGACATCCGCGCCGCAGTCCTCCATGCCTTGCATTTCCTATTTCAACATGGCGGAGCGCAACAGGCTGTTTTTCGGCTCGGAAACGCTAGAGTGGGACTGTCGTATCGAGTCGAAGATCAACCAGGAGAAGGGTGCATACGAAGTGAACCTGACGGTGGCCGCGGGGCCAGGGCGGAGACTCAAGCCGTTTGCAGTGACCGTTGATCGCAGAGATGTTCCATGGACGCAGGCTGTAGGCGATTGGCGAGATTCCATGCAGTATGGAAAGGCGCAGTATCCAGATGGCGCATGGAAGCCGACCTTTTGTACTTGGTACGCTGCACATGCTGCAATTGATGCGGAATGGGTGGAGCATACGGCGGCGATGGCCGCCGACCTTGGATTCGGCACGTTCATTCTCGATGACGGATGGAGCTACGACGAGGCGAAGCGCGTAAATCCCGATACTATCAAGACATGGTATCGCGACGTCGGGCGATGGGATGCATTCTCCACGGCTAAGTTTCCCGACTTCCGCAGTCACCGCGAGCGCATTCGCAGACTCGGACTCAACTATATAGTGTGGGTCGCTCCGTACTTCATCGGCACGAGATCGGAAGCGTTCAGGCAATGGGGGTATGACCGCAAGAATAGCGTTGTTGTAGAGGGGAATGCGCTGGCCGATATTGAGAACCGCCCCATGATGGAATCCGTAACCGAACAGCTCGTGCGACTTTTGCGCGACTGCGAGCTTGACGGGCTCAAGATCGACTTCCTCGATTACATCAAGCCGTCCATCGAGAATCCGCATGGTGCGCGAACGCTTGAATATGTCTCCGACTTGATGAAGAGGCTTCGCGAAGTGCGGGCGGACGGTGTATTCGAGTTCAGGCAGGACTATGCCACGCCAGCCACGGCCTCTCTTGCTACGCAGTTTCGCGCAGGGGACGTTCCCTTTGAGTGGCTGGACAATCTTCAGAGGATAGCGCAGATTCGTCTGATGATGGGCGACGGCATCCCAATCCACTCCGATCCGATATGCTGGGCAGAAAGCGAGACGAAGGAGAACATCGACAGACATTTTATGGCGGCAATGGCGGGCGTGCCTATGTTGTCGATGGACTTGGCGCGTCTGCCGCCGCAAGGCCGCGAAACCGTGCGTAAATGGATTCGTTGCTACAAGGAGGAAATCGAGCCGTTTCACCGCAACGGCAAGTGGCAAGTATTCCACCGCAACGGCGGTCTTGTTGGTCTAGTCGCCACACTGCCGGGAAAGTCGTTTGTGATTGTGAACGATCCTGCGGGATTTAGCGGTATGCAGTCCTCTTGCGACAACAGTGAATGGATTGTGTTCAATCTCGGTTTTGAACCGCTGAAACTGATGGATACTAGGATCGTTGCCCCAGCCAGTGTTTTTCATGCGAAATGGAGTGTGCAGCAAGGGAGTGTTCATTTGGTGGAGTAGACCGGCCCCGACAGTGCTTGCGCTTTGCTTGATGCGCGACTTGCGCGGGTGTTGCGCGTTGCGGACTTTGCGCTGCGGATCGCAGGCGTCCCAGAAAGCGGCGTGGTAAAAAAACGCAAAATTGAATTTTGACCGCCGTGCCGCGCAAAAGTTTGGTAAAATACGCAGCAATGAAATGGAGGTGTACATGAAAAACAGGGCAATGGTGAACAGAAGGGGATTTCTTGGATTGGCCGCTTCGTTTGGCGCATGCGGTTTTTCGGGGTGCGCAGGCTTCCCGTCCGTGACGTCGACGCGCAGTCCAAACGGGCAGCTGCGCCTTGGATGCATCGGGTGCGGGGCGCAGGGCAGTTCGGACATAAAGTCGATTGCGTCGCACCGCCGCATCGAGATGGCCGCGTTCTGCGACGTGGACTTGGCTATGCTCGACAAGCTGCGCACGAAGTACCCCAAGGCCCGGTTTTACCAGGACTGGCGTGAAATGCTCGACCGCGAGCAACTGGATGCGGCGCTTGTGGCCACGCCCGACCATTCGCATTGCGAGATCATGTCCGAGGTTCTGCGGCGCGGATTGAACCTGTACGCCGAAAAGCCTTTGTGCAGATCCTTCGAGGAATGCCGCCAGCTGGAGTCCTTGGCCGCATCGTCCGGCAAGGTGACGCAGCTCGGCACTCAGATCGCCGCCTGGGAATGCGACCGGCATACTGCGGCCATATTGCAAAGTGGCGAGATAGGCAAGGTGCGCAAGGTGTGGCTCTTTTCCAACTCCGGCTACTACGCCAAGCTCCTGCCGCGCGAATGGCCTTTGACGCCCGCGCCAGTGCCTGAGACGCTTGACTGGAAGGGGTGGCTCGCCTCGGCGCCTTATCGTCCCTACGTGCCAAAGCACTACCATTCGTTCGTATGGCGTGTCTGGCGCGATTTCGGGTCGGGGTGGCTTGGCGACATGGGCAGCCACCTCTTCTCCCCGGTGTGGATTGGCATGGGCCTAGGGCGGACATTGCCGCTTTCGGCCCGTGCGACGGTGTTCGACTGCGGCTGGAACGCCGAGATGAAACGCCAGTTCCTGCCGCTCTACTCCCATGTGACATGGCAGTTCCCCGGCGTAAAGGCCACGGACATGAAGCCGTTCGAGGTCGAATGGTGCGACGGCCCGTCCGGCGGCGCCGTGCCGAAGGAGTTCCTGCCTACGGGCAAGACGGAGGAAATTGCCGGCAACAAGGCGGACATGACAGGATTGTCGGCTGAGTTCCTGCCGCCTGCGCGTTTTGGCGAGATGGCCGCCAAGACGCCAATCGGCGCGTTGCCGGTTCAGGGTCGTGTCGTGGAGGGCACCGATGGCTGGCTCATATCCACGCACTTCAACCAGCCGCCTGTGACGCTCACGAAGGACGGCAGGCCCAAGCCGCTGAAGCTTCCGTTCCTGGAACCCGTGCCGAGCCACTACCACGAGTTCGTGGACTGCTGCCTTGACGGCGGCAAGGCGCGTAGCGACTTCGGATGGACAACAAAGTTGACAGATTGGGTGTTGCTGGGCCGCAAGGCGGTCGACAATCCCGGACAAGAAGTAAGGATGGGCTGAAATATGAACACTGGCATCGACAAGGAGTTTCTTTCCATTGCAGCCGCCACGGCGACCGCTTTTGTGGCTGTGGCCGGTCCAAACGGCGATCGTCCAGACGACCGCCATGCATGGGCCGTGCATGACGACAATCGTCCCAATCCCGTGGAGATCGCGGCAGAGGAAGGGGAAATCCCCTCCGATGCCATCGCGCTCTTCGACGGCACGCAGAAGTCGATCGACGAACACTGGTGCGACGACAAGGGCAACCCGACGAAGTGGATACTGAAGGACGGCTTGTTCTACTGCGTTCCGAAGTCCGGCATGGCCTATACGCGGGACATGGTCGAGGACTGCCAGCTTCACGTCGAGTTCCTTGTGCCGGATCCTCCCGGCGAAGGGCTGGGCAACAGCGGCGTCTATGTACATGGCATATACGAACTCCAGGTTCTCCACAGCTACCACAACCTCGACCAGTTCCATCCAGAGCCGCCTTGGAAGCATGCCAACTACGCCGACGGCCAGCTGGGAGCCATCTATGGACAGAATCCGCCCATCGTAAATCCGTCGCGCAATGCCGGCAAGTGGCAGACATACGACATCATATTCCATCCTGCCGTCTGGGACGGGGACAGGCTGGTCGCCCCCGCCACCATCACGGCCTTCCTGAACGGCGTGCTCGTCCAGGACGAATGGAAGCTGGAGGGGCCGACGTACTACATCCGGCGTACGAAGCACGACCCGAAGATCGAGACCACTTTGAACAAGGCGCTGGCCCTGCAGGATCACGGAAATCCTGTGCCATACCGTCGCATCTGGATGCGCAAGATACCGTCCCGCCGTGCCAACACGGTACATGGCGGCGACTTCTTCAACCCTGAGGATGCGATGCGCCTGCGTGCGGAGCTGGCGGCAAGGACTCTGGAGAAGGCGCATGGTTCCGACAATCCGGCAAACCGCCTGGTGTGGCTCTGGGAATCCTACATGTACGCGCGCAGCGACTCTGTCAAGGCCGAGATCGATGCGCTTACGCCGCAGTACGTCGCGCGCATCGCGGCTTGGAAGGGGACTGTCTCGCCGGAGTGCCGCCAGGAGCTGTCGAACATGAGCGGTTTCGTGGACATGGGCGTACGTTGCGGCATGTTCACGAAGGACGACGCATTGTTCAAGGCGGTGAAGGCGGCGCTTGCGGCCACGCGTGCAGTCGTTCATCACTACTGACCGGTAGATAATGAGAATTCTATGCGGAGCGATTCTTGTGGAACGGCGTGATTCTGCAAGATGACGAGAAAGAAAGCAAAGTCGGCGGTGTTGACGTCCGTATATCAGTAATGATATAATATGCGCCATGAACAAGCAACTACATTTTACGCCGCAGGCATCGGAATTTCTGACTGAGCAATCAGCATCTGTCCAGAAGTCTTTTTTCGAGAAGTTGAAGAAACTGTCTGAAGATGGTCTTCTGCGTGAGCCGGATGCGAAGAAGATAGCGCCGAATCTTTTTGAAATTCGAGTAAAGGTGACTCGGATGCAGTATCGTCTTTTCTACTGCTATGTAGATTCAAATGGGATATGGGTTCTCTCGGGATTCATAAAGAAGACGCAGAAGACACCTCAAAAGGAGATTCACAACGCCATTAAGATCAGGAAGGAGGTGGAAGGATGAATCCTCGAAAAGATATTGCCGTTGCTGGCAAGGCGCGGGCAAATGCGTTCATGGCACGGTTTGCGGACTACGAGAAATCGCCTGCTTACCAGAGGCGCAAGAAGGCGCTGGACAATCGTCAGGCAAAGTCGCTTGCCAAAGACCTTTCTGGGAAGCGTAAGGGTGGCATCGAGGAACTGCGCTTGATTCCTGGCTTTGTTGAGAGCGAATCTGAAATACGCAAGGAGAACTCCCTGCATTTGGCGATGATGGAAGCCAAGAAAAGGTCAGGATTAAATCAACTTGAGCTTGCCGAACGATTGGGAATGCCTCAGCCGAACGTATCGCGCATAGAACACAGTACCATGGTTACATTCAACACTTTTTCTGCGTATCTTTTTGCATGTGGATTTGATTTTAAGATTGATCTTCGCCCGATTGCCCGCAACAAGACTTTAGTTTCGAGGCGTTCAGCATTGGTGCATTAATGTGACGGCTAACCGGTAAAGGCGAATCTTGAATTTCTATTTCTGAAGGCGTGAATCTCCCTTGGCGGAGGGGGCGTTTCCTCTGCACGGGGTCGGGGTTGTGCCCTCACCGGGTTTTTGATCTCCCCTCACGGAGGTCTTGACTTCCCCTCACCGAGTTTGCTGTACGAGCAGATGGCCTTTTCTGCAAGATGATGATATGTCGGGTTTGCATAAGGCAGATTATGGTATAATACACACGAATGAACACAAAGGCGGATAGCGTGGCCAGCTTGAGTAGCAAGGCGGATTACACCATATTTTCATATGGCGGAAAGTCTATTCGCTTTGCCGCGCCCTACAGTCTGCGTCGTTATTTGCGTGTTACGAAATGGCATGATGGATATCTGGAGGTTGAGGCCGATTATGGCGCTGGTGCAGAACAGGATTATATCGATTTGCGCCCGGTGCTTCGGAATCTAATGATAAACCCCAAGAGGTTTTTGAAGTCGGTTAAGAAGGTGGAGGTGTCGTATGCCTAAGAAAAAAGCGAAGGCCATCGCCGATGCGGCTGACATGGTTGTCGACGGGTTTGCCGTGTCGAAGCATGAGTTGGGCTACAAGATTGTAAATCTCAATTCGGGGAATGTGGTTGTCGTATCTGACAAGTTCAAGGTGCTTGAATCCAGCATGGACGAAATTGAAGAAGTAATTGCCGTCCGCAACCTTACGGAAAACATGGAATTCCTCGCTGCGTGATTAAAAGAGCAAGTTGGCATACAACGTTACATCAAGAAGCATTATATGTCTATGTATGCCAAGTGGGCGCGCATGTCCAAGCATGGCTTTTTCACCGGGAAATGATGGTGCGGCGGGGACTGACCCCATTGGTGGACTTGGAGTGATTCTGCAAGATGGCGCGAAAGGAATGGAGCGGTTGAATTTGAGTCGCGCACCTAAACTGCAAATGCAAAATAGGTGAGGCTTTTTCTTCGTGTTAAAATTCTCACCTAAACTGCAAATGCAAAATAGGTGAGGATTTTCCGTTGACGGGCGGACATATGGTTTGATATACTACAACGCATGAAAGGCAGAGTAGGAAATTTTTTTGGCCGTGATGCCGAATTGGGCGAGCTTGAGGGCCTGTGGGGAAAGCGTGTGGCGTCCCTTGTGACGTGCAGGGGACGGCGCAGAATCGGAAAGTCCACGCTTGTCGAAGAGTTTGCCAGGCGTTCCGGCGCAAGGTTCATAAAGCTCGAGGGTTTGCGTCCAAAGAGGGGGATGACGGAGCGCGACCAGTTGGAGTTCTTCGCCACAAAACTTTCGGCGCAGACAGGCTGCGACAAGACCCCGCCTTCGGACTGGTATTCGGCATTCGTGCGCCTTGACCGCGAGCTTGGCGGCAAAGACCGCAAGGTAGTTCTTTTGGACGAGATCTCGTGGATGGCACAGTTTTCGCTCACTTTCCCGGAGATACTGAAAAATGCTTGGGACGACCTCTTCAAGAAACATGCCAATCTTGTGCTTGTGCTTTGCGGAAGCGTCTCAAGCTGGATTCGCGACGAAATCGTGGAAAACAGGGCGTATGTCGGCAGGCGATCCCTCGATATCGTGGTTGGCGAACTGCCGCCGTCGGAATGCCTGAAGTTCTGGGGGAAGAGGGCTTCCAGGATTGCGCCTCGTGAAATCATCGACGTGCTTTCCGTCACGGGCGGCGTTCCAAGGTATCTGGAGGACGTCAACCCTTCGCTTTCCGCCCTTGAAAATATCAAGCGGCTTTGCTTTACGCCCAAAAGTGTCTTGCGCGAGGACTTCGACGATATGTTCAATGACGTCATAACCGAACAGCCCAAGTTCTCTGCTCGCGTGCTGCGCACTTTCGTGGACGGGGCGCGGACGGCTACAGAGGTTGCGGATGTGCTTGGGATAACGAAGGGGGGCGATGTTACGGCAGCAATCGGAAATCTTGTCGAAGCGGGATTTCTGGCCGAGGCGGGACATATCAATCCAGAGACAGGGCGCGAGCTGAGGGAAAAAAGGTTCCGCATCCGGGACAACTACGCAAGGTTCTATCTCAAGTGCATAGAGCCGCACAAGCGCATCATCGACGATGGCGCATTTGAGATTGCGTCTCTGGACGAACTGGAGGGCTACGATTCTATAATGGGGCTTGCGTTCGAGAATCTTGTAGTGAACAACTATCGGCTGCTGTTGCCGCTTCTCCATCTCGACGGGGTTGTCATTACCTCGGCGGGGCCTTATCTGAGGCGAGGCACGAAAGGCCCCAGAGGACGAAGGGGTTGCCAGGTTGATCTGCTGTTGCAGACTCGCCGTACGGTTTGTGTCGTCGAGGTCAAGCGCATGAAAGAGATTTCGCGTGAGATCATATCCGACGTTGACAGAAAGGTCTGCGCCATCAAGAGGAGAGAAGGCGTTTCCATTCGCACGGCACTTGTTTATGACGGGCATCTTGCACCAATAGCTAAGGCCGATGGGTATTTTGATGCGATTGTTCCAATTTCGAAATTGCTTGGGCTTGAAGGATGAGTTACGGTGTGTGGTGGGGGACAGACCCCCAGAAGGAGGTATGAAAATGATGAGACTTATCGTGTTGTCCGTGGTGGCGGCTGCGGGATTCGCGCAGGCGGCGACGGCGAGGCCCGTTCCCGACAGGAATCTTCTTGAGCGGATGCGCTCCGGCGTGGATGTGATTGGTATCGTGCATTTCGGCCTGAATACATTTACCGACCGCGAGTGGGGCTACGGCAGCGAAAGCCCAGACGACTTCAACCCGACGGACTTCAGCGCCGACCAGATCGTGAAGGCATGCCGCGACGGCGGCATAAAGGGGCTCGTCGTCGTCGCCAAGCACCACGACGGCTTCTGCCTGTGGCCGACGAAGACCACGGAGCACAACGTATCCAAATCGAGGTGGATGGACGGGAAGGGCGACTACGTTGGCGCGATGGAGAAGGCCTGCCGCAAGTTCGGCGTCAAGTTCGGCGTCTACTGCTCGCCGTGGGATCGCAACAATGCCGCGTATGCAACGCCCGAGTACGTTAAGACATTCCATGCGCAGGTGGAGGAGCTGAACGACGGGCGCTATGGCGAGATATTCGAGATGTGGTTCGACGGCGCGAACGGCGGCGACGGATACTACGGCGGCGCGTGGGAGAAGCGCTCCATCGGCGTGGCGCGCAAGTACTACAAGATGGCCGAATTGCTGGCTCGTGTGCGCGAGCTACAGCCGCAGGTCTGCTTTTTCGGTGGAGACAGGGGTTTTACATGGCCTGGCAACGAGAAGGGCGAAGTTCCGCCGGAGTCGGGGGTACGCGTGACGACGGCACTTTCCGCATCTACGAGGCAGACTTTCCGTTGCGTCCCGGCTGGTTCTACCACGAGAGCCAGGACGGCTATTCGCGTTCCGGCGAGTTCCTGATGAAGATATACCTGCGCACGGTCGGCAATGGTGCGACGATGGACATTGGCATCGCACCCGACAGGCGCGGCAGGCTTTCGGACGAGGATGTCGGATGCCTGAGGCGGTTTGCGGAAATACGCGAAGAATTCTTCTCGAAGCCCGTTGCGGACACTGCCTCGCCGTTCAATGTCATTGTGATGACCGAGGATATCGAGCATGGCGAGCGCGTCGATGAATGGCGCATCGTGCTCGACGGGCGCGAGCTGGCGAAGGGCGGGAAGATCGGCACGAAGCGCATACGCGTTTTGGATGCGCCGGTTTCGGGAAAGGAACTCAGGCTTGAAGTCGTAAAGGGCGATGCCAAGGCCGAGGAAATCAAGGTTGAGCTATTCGCGGCGGACGTAGAGCTGGTTCGCAAGGTGATGGCGAGCGAAGAGCCGAAGCGTCCGCCGGCTCCGTTTGAGCTGAGGGGCGTGCTGACGTCCCGCAAGGACGACGAACTGGTCTACATGATGAAGCATCCTAGCATGGTGTCGTCGATAGTGCTGTCGCCCGATTCAGAATCGCTGGACGGCACGCCTGTCGCCTTCCGCCTGGCGTATTCGGTCGACGGCGGCAAATGGACTGAAGACGAGACCGAGTACCGGCTCGACAACGTCGCGGCAAATCCAGTTCCGCAGAAGGTCGCGCTGGCAAAGTCCGTGAAGGTGAAGTATCTGCGGCTTAGGCCGGTTAGAACGCTCAAGGACGGTACCGCCGTCCACCTGTCCGGCCTAGAATTCGTTCCGGCAGAGCCTGGCGGGCATCGCATTGTCGCAAGGAATTCGTGGTACGGATTCAGCCGCAAGATGTTTGAGTTTCAGGGGCAAGAAGCGTGGATTGTCGAACCTCAGAAGGAGGCGGAAGGGCGTCCGTGGGCTTGGATCATGGAATGGCCCGATGCATTTGCCAAACGTACCGGCAGCGTCGCATTGCTTAAGGCGGGATATCATGTTGTTACGCTTAGGCCTGGCCATTACAAAAACGGCAAGTTCGTGTCGCGGCCAGGCAACATGAACAACAAGAGGCTCGGCGAATCGCGCAAGTTCCAGAAGTATCTTGTCGACGAGCTCCACTTCGCCCCGAAAGCCAACTTGATAGGCATGAGCTGGGGCGGGTTCTACTCGGTGCGGTACGCGGGAACGTATCCGGATGCAGTGTCGCGAATCTATCTTGACGCGCCATTGCTGGACTTTTCGACTGCTGCCAACAAGGAGAGTTGGGGGTTGAACGGAAAATATGGCGTTGACGTAAAGACATACATGGGGAAGGACGATCCTCGTCAGCCGGTGAACATGTACGAGCCGATTGCAAAGGCAGGGATCCCGATTCTCCTGATCTATGGCGGCGCAGATACGACGGTTCCGCCATTGGAAAACTGTCTGCGTTTCGCCAATTCGTTCAAGAGCGCCGGTGGCAATATCGAGATTGTTGCGCGCAAACACTATGGTCACCATCCTCATGGTTTGGAAGTCGACGAACAGCAGAAATTCGTAGACTTTTTCAAGGATGGCAAGTCGCCACGATAGTGTTGCCGCGGGGTCCTGGCCCCAATGGTGGAGATTCAGAAGGTGCTGGCGCTTTGCTTGTGGCATGGTGTCATTTGCCTTTGACGGCAGGCATGAAAAATGATATGATACCGCTGCAAATCGGGTTCTTCCTGCGGCAATAAAATGTATATGAAAATGAAAGGCAAGGCAATGGTGAACAGAAGGAGATTTCTTGGACTGGCCGCTTCGTTTGGCGCATGCGGTTTCTCCGGGTGCGCAGGCTTCCCGGCCGTGACGTCGACGCGCAGCCCAAACGGGCAGCTGCGCCTTGGATGCATCGGATGCGGGGCGCAGGGCAGTTCGGACATCGCGTCGATAGCAACGCACCGTCGCATCGAGATGGCCGCGTTCTGCGACGTGGACTTGGCTATGCTCGACAAGCTGCGCACGAAGTACCCAAGGCCCGGTTTTACCAGGAC
>Ga0265299_10005538_pt1 | contig 11697 bp, 7 predicted proteins | sample AusTroGonzalo_MG_4_FD_193485 | JGI IMG/M metagenome (GOLD analysis project Ga0265299, IMG submission 193485) | Bovine rumen microbial communities from tropical cattle in Woodstock, Queensland, Australia - Gonzalo_02 | ecosystem: Host-associated > Mammals > Digestive system > Stomach > Rumen ...
GTGTGAAGAATCAGGCCGGCTTAGACTCCACCTACTTCACCGCACGCTACAACACGACACCAAGCGACAACAGCGGCTACGTCCTGTCGGCACTCTACAGCGAGCCACTCTGGAAGGGCGCACACCTGCAGGCCAACTACGAGCTGCGTTACAACCAGAACAAGAGCGACCGCCAGACCTACGACTTCAGCCACCTCTCCCTGAACCCCTTCACTGGCGTCACCCCCGAGTACCGCGAGTGGGATCCGTGGCTCGACCCTGTCTCGACCGCTTCCGGCGGTTTTCCCGCCGGAGAAAGCAGCGACCCACTATCCCCATTCCTCGACAAGAACCTCAGCCGCTATTCCGAATACAAGAACTACACCCATAACATCCGACTCACGCTGCGCCACTGGCAGAAGGAGTACGACTACAACATCGGTTTCCTTGTGCAGCCGCAACACTCGAACTTCATCCAGGACTATCGCGGCATCTACGTCGACACCATACGTAACGTCGTGAACCTCACGCCGACTGTCGACTTCCACTACAACTTCAGCGACCAACAGAGCATCCGTCTGACCTATCGCGGCGACACCCGCCAGCCCGACATCACCCAGCTGCTCGACATCACCGACGACTCGAACCCGCTCTACATCACACAGGGAAACCCTGGTCTGAAGCCGCAGTTCACGAACACGCTGAACCTCTATTACAATAATTATATACAGCGCTACAAACGCAGCATCGTCGTATACGCCAACTACCGCCATATCCGCAATGCCATCTCGAACCTCGTTTACTACAATGAAGAGACCGGCGGTAGCATCTCGCGTCCGGAAAACATCAACGGCAACTGGAACGCCGACGGCGGCCTGAACCTGAGCACCGCCCTTGACAGCACCGCCCACTGGAACATAGGAACCGACACTCGTCTGCGCTATAACAACTACGTGAGCTACGTGGCACAGAAAAAAGCCGATGCTGCCGAGAACACGACGCGCACCACGAACTTGCGCGAGCGCCTGAACCTCAGTTACCGCAACGACTGGCTCGAAATCATGCTCGATGGTAGTGTCAACTTCCAACATTCCCGCAACGAGCTTCAGCCCAGCGCCGACCTCGACACGTGGCGTTTCGACTACGGCGGTCAGATTATGGTGCGGCTGCCAATCGGCCTGGAAATCTCCACCAACCTGCACGAGAACAGCCGCCGAGGCTACAACGACCCGTCGTCGAACACCAACGAGCTCATCTGGAACGGCCAGATTTCGAAGGCCTTCCTCCGCACCAAGACCCTCGTCGTAGCCCTTAACTTCTACGACCTCCTCCATCAGCAGTCCAACTACGAGCGCTGGGTCAATGCCAACGGCCGCAGCGACACCCGATACAACAGCATCAACTCCTACGCCATGCTTCACGTGCGCTATCGCCTCAACATGTTCGGCGGCAAAATCGATACCGAGGGGCGCTACGACAAGAAATGGGGCAACCAGGATCGAAGGGGACAGCGATGACACTAAATGATACTCACCTAACACAAAAGAAAAAACAATGAAAAGACTGATTGTATTGACCGCCCTTGCAGCGCTGATGGTGCTGTCAGGCTATACTCAGGAAGTGAGCCAGACAACCCCACCCTCATTCAATGACGTACTAACCACCCGTCGTAGCATCCGCAGCTACGATGCCACGAAGAAAATCTCAGAGGAGGAAATCCATGAGTTGATGGTCTCCGTTCAGGAGGCACCGTCGTGGGCCAACCAGCAGCCCTCGAAGTATTACGTCGCCCTGTCGCCCGAAAAGCTTGCCGCCGTGAAGGAGCTCATAGGCGGCAACAAACGGAATGTGCAAGATGCACCCGTGCTCATCGTCTCGACCTTCGAACGTGGAAAGTCGGGCTTCTCTCGCGGCAACCCCGCCAACGAAGTGGGCGACGGATGGGGCGCCTACGACAACGGACTCTCCAACTGCTACCTCATTCTGAAGGCTCGCGCCATGGGTTTCGACACGCTCATCATGGGCATGCGCGATGCCGACAAGCTGCGCGAATTGTTCTCCATTCCTGAGAACGAGACCGTCATGGCCGTCATCGCCCTCGGCTATCGCGCAGCGGAGCCCCGCCATCCCAACCACCGCCCATTGGAGGACGTGGTGAAGTTCTACTAAACAGTATTATTATGTCGCTATTACAGACCGTCCGCACATCGTTCACCACACAGCTGACACTGTGGGTGGGAGGCTTTGTGCTTGTGACGGCTGGTGTGACTATCTTCCTGTTAGGAAGTTACTCACAGGGAGTCATCCACGATGAAACGCTGGACGCGTTGCAGCAGACACTAGAGAACGCGGCATTGCGAACGGACAACCAGCTGCGGCAGATGGAGATGACGGCACGGCTGGAGCGACAACCACTGACAGTAGACCGCGAGATGATTGAGCAACTGGTCGAGGAGAGCGGATACAAGGCCACGATGATACAGTCGCTGCCGAATGCACGACTGGAGGTGAGCCTCACTCCCGACCCCTCTCTGGGTGTAGAGGACAGCGATTACTCCATCTACGAGCCCATCGGCAATCGTCCCATTGGCCTCCTCGTCACCTTCCCGAAAAGCGACATCAGCAACAAGTTCCAGCGCATGCAGTCGTTGCTGCTGGTCTGGGGAGTGATTGGGGTCGTGACGTTGTTTGTTGTGCTCTATTTTGTCGTGGCCCGCCACTTGCGTCCCCTACACCTTCTGGCCGATGCGGCGCAGAGCATTGCTGAGGGGAATTTGGAAACACCGATACCTGATGCTCACCACGACCATGAGGCGGGACGTCTGCAGAAGAGTCTGAAGAAGATGCAGCAATCGCTGAAGGCATACATGGACGAGATGCAGCAGAAACAGGCAACACTGAGTGCACAGAACGCCGAGCTGCAGACCGCTTACGATGAGGCGAAGGCCTACGAAGAGATGAAGGCGAAATGCCTGACAGACATGACGGCCCAGATGACAGCCCCTGTGGTTCAGGTGTGTCAGAGCACCGAAGAAATCTGCCGCGACTACAACACCATGACGAAGGAACAGATGATGCACCGACAGACGGACATCCTTCAGGGCACGGAGACTATTACACAACTGCTTGACGAACTAATGGACAATTGAGTATGAAACGACTGTTCCGCTACGTATGTCAGCACCTCTCGCTGCGCCTAGGCCTTACCATCACGCTCATCATCGGCGTGGTATTCTCGCTGCTCTTCCACTTCCTCTTCTATCGGTGCCGAAGCTACATCCAGCGCGCCGCCATCGAACGCGCCACGCAGCTGCTCGACAACACAGCCGAGCGCATCAACGGCATCATGGACGAGACGGAGACCATAACGAACTTCATGGCCCTTACCACGCCACGACACCTGAAGCCCGACTCACTCCTGGCCTTCACCCATCGGACGGTACAGGAAAATTCTTTCCTCACAGGCTTTGCCATCTCCATGGAACCATACTTCTTCCCCGAAATGGGACGCTACTATTCAGCCTACTCGCTGCGCCAGGCCGACAGCATTACCACCGTGCGTGAGGGACCGTTTGAATATTTCGAAGCACCATGGTACAAGGCACCGCGCACGCTAGGCCGCTCCTGCTGGATTGATGCCTTCGACGACTAGAACGAGGGGACACTCTCTTCCCCCGACATCCTTACCTCCTACTGTTGCCCCATGCGCGACGCTGACGGACGTTACATCGGTTCCATCACCGCCAGCCTCACCCTCAAGTGGCTGTCACAGATGGTCACCGCCATCCCCGCCTATCCCCATTCCTCCGCCATCATGATAGGGCGCGACGGTACCTATCTCGTCCACCCTGACACCACAAAGCTCTTCCGACAAAGCATCTTCAGCGATGCAGACCCCAAAGTGAAGCGCCACATCGACGCCTTGGGCTTCTCCATGATTGCAGGGCGAAGCGGTATGGTCGAGACCAGCGTCGATGGGGTCGATGCCTACATCTTCTATCGCCCACTTCAGCGCACTGGCTGGAGCATAGCCATCGTCTGTCCACAGAGCGATGTCTTTGCTCGCTATAATCGGTTGCTCCTACTCGTATGGTCAATCATCGGCATCGCACTCCTTCTTCTCCTCGTCCTCTGCTACCAGATTGTGCGCCGTGCCGTGCAGCCGCTCAGGCAACTTGACCTTCAGGCGCAGCGCATAGCCAACGGACACTTCGACCAGACACTACCTCACAGCAATCGCCGCGACAGCGTCGGACGCCTCACCAACAGCTTCATCAGCATGCAGCAGTCCCTCCACGACTCCGTCAACGCCATACAAAGCTCCAACGCACAACTCTCAACCCTCAACGCTCAACTCACCCAAGCCTATCAGCTCAAGCTTGAAACCAATCGCAAGAAAACCGAGTTCATACAGGCGATGTACCACGCCATCCGCACCCCGCTCAATATCATCAGCGGGTTCACACAGGTTCTCAACGCCAGCCTACACGAGTTTCCCGCCGACGAAATCGCCGACATTACTGCCCGCATGAAGCAAAGTGCTGCCGACCTTGACCGCCTCACCCATGAGCTCGAAGAGGCCGCCACTCGGCCCAACGGGACGCTTGCCCAAGCAGACCCATTAGCCCCATTAAACCCATCAAGCCCCATTAAACCCATCTAGCCCCATTAAACCCATCAAGCCCATAGAACTATAAACTCTAAATAATTATGCGAGTAGGAATTATTGGAACGGGATGGATTGCCGATAAGGCGGCAACCACCCTCAACGGACTGAAAGACTGCGAGGCCTACGCCGTGGGCTCGCGGAAGTTAGAGACGGCGGAGTCTTTCGCCAAGAAGTGGGGCATCGAGAAGGCTTACGGCTCCTACTCGGAGCTCATCAATGATCCCGATGTGGACTTGGTATATGTAGGCACCCCTCACTCCCACCATTTCGACGTAACGCGAGAGGCACTCATGGCCGGAAAGCCCTGCCTCGTGGAGAAGGCCTTCATGGCCAACGCCCAGCAGACCCAGGAAATCATTGAACTGGCATATAAACGGAAAGTGTTCCTCGCAGAAGCCATCTGGACACGATACCAGCCCGCCGTCGCCATCGTCCGTAAGCTCATTGCCGACGGCCGCATCGGCACGCCACACCTCATCACCGCCACCCTCGGCTACTCCATGGGCGATAAACCCCGCATCATGCGCCCCGACCTCTGCGGAGGTGCACTCCTCGACCTCGGAGTCTACGCCCTCAACTTCGTCCGCATGTTTTGTGACGCAGACATCCAGACCATCGACGGCTACTGCGTGAAGTCCACCACTGGCATGGACCTCACCAATGCCATCACCATCATCCTCAAAGACGGCATCCTCGCCAACGTCCAGTCCTCCGCACAGTGCGTCGGAGACAACATCGGCGTCATCGCAGGCACACAGGGCAACATCATTATCGACAACATCAACAATCCACAAACCATCACCCTAAACGGCCCCAACCGAACCTACGTTGAGACCATCCGCGTGCCGCAGCAGATTACTGGCTACGAGTATCAGTTCCTCGTCTGCCGCGATGCCCTCGCCCAAGGACTGCTCGAACCCCGTGAGATGCCCCACCACGAAACCCTATACATCATGCAGCTCATGGACCAGCTACGCCAGAAATGGGGTGTCAAGTACCCAATGGATAATTGACCGCTCGGCCAAAAGACGCTTGCGCAAGCACACCCATTAGCCCCATTAAGCCCATCAAGCCCATTAGACCCATTAAGCCCAGCAAGCCCATAGAACTCTAAATCAACTTATTTATGAAAACACCCTTTACTCTCAACTCTCAACTCTCAACTCTCAACTTATTTGTCATAACCGCCCTGCTCTGCCTCTGCCTGAGCACCAACGCGCAGCCCAGCGAAAGCATCCGTCGCAACCAGGTCGGCTACTACCCCCAACAGGAGAAAGTCATTGTTGTCGAAGGCCTCAACCCTGGCAACAAGCTACGCGTGACAACACCCGACGGGAAGACGCTGAAGCCTAAAACCAAGGTGCGCAAGGCTGTGTCGCCCCTGTCGCAGAAGACGCGCTACGTCATCACCCTCGACGAGCTGTCGGCTCCAGGTGACTACCGTGTGAGCCTCGGCTCAGAGTCGTGCGTGCTGCACGTCAGCGAACGGCCCTACCGCGACATCGCGACGGCCTCGCTGCGCCTCTTCTACCTCATTCGCTCCGGCGTACCCATCATCGATGCCGTCTACAGCCGACCCTTGGGCCATCCCGACACGCAAGTGCTCGTCCACAACTCAGCCGCCTCGCCGCTGCGCCCTGCCGGCACCGTCATCAGCTCCCCCTACGGCTGGTACGATGCAGGCGACTATAATAAATATGTAGTCAACTCCGCCTTTAGCATCGGCCTGATGTTCGCCGCCTACGAACAGCAGCGCGACTATTTCGCCCAGTTGAGCACCAGCATCCCCGCCACCGTGTCCGAAGCATCCGCTTCAGGTCCCAACGCAACACCTGACCTACTGGACGAGATTATGTTCAACCTGCAATGGCTGCTCACCATGCAAGACCCCTACGACGGCGGTGTCTATCACAAGCTGACCACACCCAACTTCGAGGGCTTCATCATGCCAAAGGACTGCCGTCAGCAGCGCTACGTAGTGGCCAAGAGCATCACCGCCACCCTCGACTTCGCCGCCGTGATGGCCGATGCAGCACGCCTCTTCGAGCCCTTTCAGCAGGACTATCCCGGGTTCTCCGCGCAGGCTGCAGCAATGGCCGAGCGTGCCTACCAATGGGCGAAGGACCATCCGAATGCTTTCTACATGCAGCACACATTGAAAGACCCCACCATAACCACGGGCACCTACGCCGACATGAGCGCCCGTGACGAGTTCTTCTGGGCGGCAACCGCGCTCTGGCGACTGACAGGCAAGCAGACCTATCTCGATGACGCCCACCAGAACCAGCCACAGCAGTTTACCACACCTTCTTGGGGCAACGTCGCCTCGCTCGGCGCCTTCGAGTGCCTGGCCGAAGTACCTCAACTCTCAACGCTCAACGCTCCGCTCGGCCCAACGGGACGCTTGCCTAAGCAAGAACTCACACCCCTGCGCGACACGATGCTCCAGCAACTGAACGACTTCTGCGATAAAGCCATCGAGGGCGTTGATCAGTCATCCTTCCAGTCACCCTACGGCAACAGCCCGAGGGATTTCGGCTGGGGCTGTCTGGCCGAGCATTGCTGCTGTCAGGCCTTCGCACTACTCTATGCCGACAAGATATTGGGCAAGGAAAAGTACCGCCGCTATGCCTTCCAAAACGCCGACTACCTCTTGGGCCGAAACGCCACCGGCTATTGTTTCGTCACCGGCTTCGGCGACAAGTCGTCCCTCCATCCCCACCACCGTCCGTCGGCCGCCGATGGCATCGACGCGCCATTCCCTGGTATGCTTGTCGGCGGCCCGAACCCCGGCCAGCAGGACAAGCGCGATATGAAGAACTCCGTCTATCCCTCGAACGTACCCGACGAGTCATACATCGATGATGCCGAGTCATACGCATCTAACGAGATTGCCATCAACTGGAATGCCTCGCTCGTCGCCTTCATATCCTGGATTGACGCGCTGGCAGACCCATTAAGCCCATTAAGCCCATTAAGCCCATCAAACCCTTAGAAATCTCAACATTATGAAGATATTGATTATCGGTGGCACCGGCACCATCAGCTCGGCCATCACCCGACAGTTGGCAGCGAGCGGCCACGACTTGTGGCTGCTTAACCGAGGCACCCGCAAGGACGAAGTGCCCACGGGCGTGAAGCAAATCATCTGTGACATCGACGACGAGAAAAGTGTGCTCGATGCCTTGACAAGAATTGAACCTAGAGCACTCGGCGGTTCGCCCGCCGAGACCCTCGACGCCGTCTGCGAGTTCATTGGCTTCCTTCCCTCGCAGGTGGAGCGTGACCTCCGGTTGTTCCGCGGCCGCACGCGCCAGTACGTCTATATATCCTCTGCCTCAGCCTATAGTGGAGGGAGCCGCGTCATCACCGAGGGCACGACCCTTGCCAACCCCCATTGGGAATATTCGCGTAACAAAATCGCCTGCGAGGAACTGCTCATGCGCGAGTACCGCGACAACGGCTTCCCCGTAACCATCGTCCGTCCGTCTCACACCTATTGCGAGCGCGGCGTGCCCCTCAGCGTCCACGGCCCTCGCGGCTCATGGCCTGTACTGAAGCGCATGCTCGACGGCAAACCCGTCATTGTCCACGGCGACGGTTCCTCCCTATGGACGCTCACCTGGAATGAGGACTTCGCCCGTGGCTTCATCGGCCTGCTCGGCAATCCGAAAGCCATCGGCGAGGCGTTCCAGATTATGAGCGACGAGCAGCTGACATGGGACCAAATCTACCAGACCGTCGCAGACGCACTCAGTGCCCTCAACGGTTTCCCCGTTGAGTTCAAGCCCTATCACGTCGCCTCCGACTTCCTCGCCACCGTCTGTCCAGCCGGCTACGACCTGGAGGGGAACCTCCTCGGCGACAAGGCCGCCACCGTCATCTTCGACTGCTCGAAACTAAAGCGCGCCGTACCCGGCTTCTGCGCCACCACACGCTTCGACGAAGGCGTCCGCCGCTGTGTAGCCTACCTGAAAGAGCACCCTGAGCTGCAAGTCGAAGACCCTGAGTTCGATGCCTGGTGCGACCGCGTCATTGCCACGCTAGAAGAAGCAAAAACAAAACTAAACTAAACGAACTATGAAACACAGACTATTCTTACTGGCCTTCTTGCTGGCGTACATCCCCGCGAGCCAGGCACAAGACTTAACGCTTAACGACCTCGAGTACTTCGAGCGGCAGGGCGTAAACCTACTGGTGTTCAGCAACAGCTTCAACGGCGGGTTCAACGACGAGAAGAACTCGGGCATCGAGGTGATTCACCACGGTGTACGGACAGTTCAGGGCGGTGCCGTGAGGCTGAACAAGACACCAGAGCAGTGGGACCTCGTGCCGAAGATGATTGACCGGAAGGTCGATAGAGAAAAGGGCAGCATCGAGGTTACGTTGCGCTATGACGACTATGACTTCGATTCCCGTGTGGTTGTCACGGCAAAGGGGGCGGCGGTCGAGATTGCCGTCTACTTGGACAAGCCAGTGCCAGAGAAACTGGCAGGCGAGGCGGGCTTCAACCTGGAGCTGCTACCATCGCAGTACTGGCTGAAGACGTTCACCATGGACGGCCGGCTGAACCGTTTCCCACGCTACGCAACGAGCCTGACGACGACGCGACCGAACGAGGAGAAACCCCGGCAGTTCAAAGGTTTCAGAACCTACGATGACCGTGGTACGGGGCGCTTCGTCGACCCGCTGCCCCTGGAGACGGGCCACCGCCTCGTGGTGGCGACCGACGACCCCGAGCGTCTCATATCCATCTACAGTGATGATGCCCAGCTGGATCTCTACGATGGCCGCATGCTCGCCCAGAACGGCTGGTTCGTGGTGCGCAGTGTCCTGCCCTCAGGGAAGACCGGCCGCGTGCTGACATGGACGGTCGAGCCCCACGCTATCCCTGACTGGATTCGTCAGCCGAATATCGGCTTCTCACAGATAGGCTACACACCAGAACAGCCGAAGGTCGCCGTCATCGAGCTAGACAAGAACGACACGCCCCAGGCCACAGCCGCGCTTATGCGCCTCAACCCCGACGGAACGACCACCGAGGTCTACCGCTCGCAGCTCACCACCTGGGGACCCTACTTCAAATATAATTACGTCAAGTTCGACTTTACCTCTGTGAGCCAGCCTGGTGTCTACTTCATCCAGTATGGAGCGACACGCACCAACGACTTCCTCATCGACGAACACGTCTACGACCGCATCACCGATGCCACCACCGATGTCTGGGTGCCTATCCACATGAACCACATGTATGTCACTGAGGGCTATCGCACCTGGCACGGGGAACCCTTCAAGGAGGGGTATCTCCAAGCTCCCGAGAGCGACCACTTCGACCTGCACCGCCAGGGTGCGACGACCGACACGAAGTACAAGCCCTTTGAACTCATTCCCGGCCTCAACGTCGGCGGATTCTTCGATGCCGGCGACTTCGACATAGAGACAGGCTCGAACATCAACGTCGTACAGAACTTCATCCGCACATGGGAGCTGTTCCATCCGCAGCGCGACCAGACCTTCGTCTCACAGGAGCAGCGTTACGTCGAGCTACACCGCCCTGACGGCAAGCCCGACATTTTGCAGTTCATCGAGCACGGCACACTCAACCTCGTCACACAGGCAGAGCAGATTGGCCACATGGCCTCCACGCTCTCGAACTCAGTCCTCGATAACTACCACCACCTCGGCGATGCCGCCAGCATCACTGACGGCCTCCACTACGACCCCTCGCTCAAGCCTTACGAGGTCAGTGCCGACGGCAAGAGCAGTGGCACGCCCGACGATATGTGGGCCTTCACCACCCGTAACCCAAGCCTCGACTTGCAGGCCGCCGGGGTCTTCTCCTCCGCCGCACGTGTGCTCAGAGGATATAACGACGAACTCGCCAATCGTGCCCAGCGACAGGCCGACCGCCTGCGTAAAGAAGCCGAGGAGTTGCTGGCACAACGCAGACACAGCCGTGACAGACAGGCAGAGGCAGACAACGACTGGCTCACTGGAACAGGCGACGGCAACTACCGCAATATAGCCCGCAACCTCCAGACCATGCTCGACAGCATTCCCATGAAGGACGAGGCCTACAAACAGAAACTGCGCCCAATGGTAGAACAATACGCTGACTACATCCATTCCTTCGATAAGCAGAATCCCTACGGCGTACCCATCGGACTCGGTAACTGGGCGGGGGTCAACGCCGTGCTGAACTTCGGCATCACCGTCAACTACGCCCACATCTACTACCCCGACATCGTCAAGAAGGACGAGGTCTACCGCGTCGCCAACTGGCTCTATGGCTGCCACCCCTATCACAACTACTCCTTCGTCGCCGTCGTCGGAGCCACCCGTCCCAAGCAGGTCTTCTACGGCAACAACCGCGCCGACTTCTCCTTCATCCCCGGCAACGTCGCCCCCGGTCTGCTGTTCCGCAAACCCGACCACTTCGAGAACTACGACGACTGGCCATTCCTCTGGGGACAGAACGAGGGCACCATCGCTGGCAACACCCAGTACATCATATTCGGCTCCGCGCTAAAGAACATCGTGACAAACCAATGACAATTATGAAAAGAATTGTATTACTGACAGCCGTAGCCACTGCCTGTCTGCTAACGGCCTCGGCGCAGCGCGGCCCACGCCTCAGGAAGGATGTGCCCCTGGACTCCATCCGTCTGAGCGACCCTGCGATTCTGGCCGACAAGAAAACGGGGATGTATTACATGACGGGCACAGGAGGGATGATGTGGCGAAGCCCAAATCTGCGGCTGTGGGAGGGACCGCATCGCGTGACAGAGTTCAAAGCCGACTCATGGATGGGCGAGCACCCGATGATTTGGGCAGCAGAGTTACATCAGGTAGACCCAACCTCTGACACTTCCCCTACAGGAGTGGGGAACTGGTACTATTACTTCGCAACGTTCACGAACCAGGCAGTGAAGATTGATACCGTCCGTGGGAATGTCATTGAGCGACGCGCCTCGCAGGTGCTAAGGGCCGACAATCCCATGGGACCCTACAGGGCCTTCGGCGAAGCCACCTACCTGCCTGCCGACCGC
>Ga0265299_10005539_pt1 | contig 11695 bp, 14 predicted proteins | sample AusTroGonzalo_MG_4_FD_193485 | JGI IMG/M metagenome (GOLD analysis project Ga0265299, IMG submission 193485) | Bovine rumen microbial communities from tropical cattle in Woodstock, Queensland, Australia - Gonzalo_02 | ecosystem: Host-associated > Mammals > Digestive system > Stomach > Rumen ...
ACTAAATAGAACCCGTGTTTTACCCGTGTGCGGAAAAGTTGCCCCCTCCTTTATTAAACCTCGTTTGCGTGGCTGGGGTATGAGTGAGCTAGAGCGTGTTGTTCGTTCTATTAACTCTTACTTAAAGAACCAAGATTTGATTTTTGAACTATTGGATGAAGCTAAGATAGACGTTTATCAATTAAATGGGTTTAATACGGCTATGCTGACGGCGAATGGAACTAAAGTGGCCGAGCGTAGGGTTCAAGTTTCAAACTCTTTAAAATCGTATTTAAATGCCCTTATTTTAGATACTAACGATAAGTATGAACAAAAGCAATTATCTTTCTCTGGGTTAAGTGATATTTTAACCCAAATTCGTCAAGGTGTTGCCTGTGAACTAAAAATGCCAATGACAAAATTGTTTGGTGTAAGTGCGGCAGGCTTTAACTCTGGAGAAGACGACATTGAGAACTATAACTCAATGATTGAGAGCGAAATCCGAAGCAAGTGCAAATATATAGTTGTTGATGTGTTAAAAATATGTTGTCAATATCTGTTTGGGTTTGTGCCTGAAGATTTGTCAATCAAGTTTAATTCTTTACGCATTTTGTCTGCGGAACAAGAAGAAAATATGAAAAACAGTCAGTTTAACCGCCTTATCCAAGCGTATTCAAATGGTTTGGTAAGCGTTGGTGACTTTATGGTTGGCTGTAATAATGAAAATCTGTTGCCATTTACTTATTCTGAAGAAGCCGTTGAGGCTATGAGCCGTAATACATACGCAAAAATTGGTATGGAACGGTCAGAAGATAAGAAAAAGAAAAAAGGATTGTTCGGAAAGTTTTTCGGTGGTTTTGATGAAGCTGGTGACAATGTAGAAGAAAGCAAGAATAGAGAGGGTGGATTAAAATATCCTAATAAGCCGTCAAATGGTCAGGAAGCCAGTGAGCGTGGAAAGGTAAAAGAGGTGGATGTGACATCTAACAAGTTCGTCACGCCAGACAGAGAAAAAAGACCGTTAAAAGAGGAGAGTTTCCCTTATAAATCTAAGCGTACAAAGCGTTATATTGCTGTTGGTGGGTAGGTTATTTGACAAACGATAAAAAAAGTTATAAACTAAATTATTATTGATAGGAAATGCGTAATGCTACAAAACGACAAAAGGTTTTCAAAAAGGTTTTATGCTCGTCATATAAAAGAGGGCTTAGTCCATTATTACGAAGACGGGAAAGACAATTTGTATTTGGTAACAAACGATGCTCTTAAAAAAATGAACGAGAGTTTTGAGGGCAAGCCTTTGTTCGTTCGGCACGTTGATAAAATCAATATGTCAACGCTGAAAGAGGACAAGGTTGGCGAAGTTGTTAAAAGTTTTTATAACGAGTTTGATGGAGCTTGGTGGGCGGAAATTATGGCTGATGATGAAGCCCAAGGCTACATTGAAAAAGGTTGGGCTGTGTCAAACGCATATCTCCCAACCGAGTATGGGAGTGGCGGTGTTTATCACGACATTGATTACCAGAAAGAGGTAAAAAATGGAGTGTATGGACATCTTGCTCTTGTGGATAATCCTCGGTATGAGGAGTCTGTGATTATGACACCCGCTGAATTTAAACAGTTCAACGAAGACAAAAAACAGGAATTGGAACAATTAAAGAACTCAAAGGAGAATAATATGTTATCCAAAGAAGATATGGATGCTTTGGTTTCTTCTGTTCAAAATGCGTTGGCTGATTCTATGTCTGAAAAGATTAAAGAAACGGTCAAAAATGCGATTGAGGAGAAGATTGCTGAAGACAAAAAGAACGCCGAAGATGAAGACCATCGCCGTTTAATCCGTGAAATTGGTGCGGTTGCCGCCAAAGAAGACGGAGATTTTGAGGGTGGTTTATCAGAAAAGGTGAAAACTATTATCGGTCTGGCTGAAAAGCTCGGTTATTCGAAAGACGAAGCCAAAGAAAACGCCTGCGGTAAAAACGAAGACGAAGACAAGGCTGAGGAAAAGGAAAACGCCGAAGACGAAAAACCAGCTGATAATGCGGAGAAAGAGAACGAATGTGGTGCTGATAAAGAAGAAGCCAAAGAAAACGCTGATGAAGCCGATAAAAAGGAAGAAGAAGCGGAAGAAAAGGCTAACTCTAAAGTATCGTTTTTCGATGCTCTTAAAAACGCAAAGCAGGCTATTTGTGGGAACAAAGTTTCTACGATGGCTTCTGGCTTAAAACTAGGCAAAGACCGTTATGGTAAAAAATAATTAAAGGAGAATAAAATGGAAACTAAATTTGCTTATCAAATGAACCAATTTGCTCCGACAAGCGAAATCAAAGGTCGCTTGGATTTGCAAGCAAACTTGGATAGTTATGCTGGGCTTGTTGACAGCACTCAAGCTGCTGCCTTGAAGCCGGGCGACCCGGTAGCCATTGTTTCTACTTCAACGAAACTTCCGCATTTTGTGAAAGCGACCGTTGGTAGCGTGGTTATGGGTTTTGTTAAATGGACAGCTAAAAAGGCAGAATATGCTGCTGGCGATATGGTCGAGGTTTCTTATGCTAACGATGTTATGTATATGGAAGCCGATGAAGCTATTAACGCTGGTGTTGCTGTGAACATCGCTGACTTAACGAATGTTCGCGTTGCTGCGGCTGGTGCTGCTAAGTCCATTATTGGTTATTCTATGGAATCGGCTGCTTCTCAAGGCGAGTTAATCCGTGTTCGGATTACTGCTCCGGTGGCTTTAACTGCTAATTCTTAATAAGGAGAAATAAAGATGAGTTTGATTATGAATTCTAAAGGGGAACGCGTTGAAGCTGCTTCCTTGTTGAACGACCAAGAACTTTCGCAAGCTGAATATCTGACAAATGCTGCTTCTCATCAATACGGTTACAACATTGATGTTACGACATTGACGGCTGTGTTAAAGACGGTTGCTGAACAAAAATTCTATGAAATCCCGTTTGCGGACTTTGTTCCGACACGTGTTGGTGAGGGTACTGCTTGGGCTTCCAACATTACTGCTTTCCGTAGCTTCGTGACGGGCGGTGATTTTGAAAAAGGTTACATTGACCAAGGTAATGGTACTCGGTTGGCTACAACTGATGCTGCTGTTGACGCTCTGACAATCCCTGTGAAAACTTGGGCCAAAGAGTTGTCGTGGTCGTTGCCTGAAATCGCCGAAGCCTCTCGTACAGGCGTTTGGGACATCGTTTCTGCTAAAGAAAAATCCCGTAAGAAAAACTGGGATTTGGGTTTGCAGAAGACTGTGTTCTTAGGCTCTTTTGATGGTGCTTTGAAAGGTGCTTTGAACTTGGCTGATGTGACGGTCAATACGACTGCTGTAACGGCTAAGATTTCCGAAATGTCAGTGAACCAAATCAATGCGTTTGCTGGTAAATTGGTTGAGGCCTATCAATCCAACAACAACTACACTGCATATCCTGACTATTTGTGGGTGCCGCAAGACGACTACAATGGATTGGGAACTTATGTCAGCCAGTATATGCTTCGTACTCGTAAAGAGATTTTGGAGCGTGCTGTTTCTGACATCACTGGACGTAAGTTTGAAATTCGTCCGTTGGTGTATGCTATGGCTTCAAAATCTGACGGAAAACTGTCTTATGACCGTTATGTTTTGGGTCGCTATGACGAAGAAGTCACTCGGTTTGATATTCCGGTTGACTACACTGTCACTGTTGCGAACAGCATTGAGGGCTTTACTTTCCGGAACGTTGGTTACGCACAACACTCTGGCGTGTTGAGCTTGCGTCCGCAAGAAATCCTCTATCTGGACAATCAGTCTGGTTCGTAATTGAGGAGGGCTTTGTATGAAAATCAAGAACGAAAGTCAAAGAGTGTTCTGCTTTAACGGTGGCTCAGTTGCTCCGGGAAAGGTTGTGGACATCCAAGACCGAAAGATTGCTGAGGCTTTAATTAAAGGCTATCCAAATGAACTGTTTTGTTTGGAAACAGCTGAAGTTGAGGTAATCCCTGCCGTAAAGGCAGTTGAAGAATTGCCCGCTGAAGAACCTGCGGTAGAACCCGTAAAGGTTGGTAAGCGTGGTAAAAAAGCAAAGTCCAAATAATTAGGTTAGGAGGGAAGTTATGTCGGTGTTTTTAGATAAACTTAATTGTGATGATTTTAAGTCGCAGTTTCCGCGTAACTTCCCTTACATACCGGTTTGGATGCAGGGGAAATCATACGCCAAAGGTGATTTGGTGTATTACGATGGGAAGTTTTATACATCTGCTGATGACAATAATAGTTCTGATGATTTTACTGATGAGTATTATTGGATTGAAACAACAGGAGATGTGACAGATTATGTGTCTGACTGCGACATACAACGAGCGTATCGGGAAGCAAATGTTACTTTTAACGAGAGTTTGTGTGGCGTTGATGAGTCTGCACAGTTAATGTTTTTGTATTTAGCCGCGTTTTATTTGGCGTATGATTTATCAGTTGCTGCTGGTGGTGCTTATGGTGCTGTTAATTTTCCAGCCACTAGCGTTAAAGTAGGTAGTGTTTCAGAACAGTATTATGTTCCAAAGGCATATCTTGAAGACCCTATATTGGGTTTTTACGCTCGGAATGGCTTTGGATTAAAATACTTGAATATGCTGTACCCGAGATTGGTCGGCAACGTGGGGGTAGTTGCAGGATGGTCGCTACCGTAGATGTCAAGTTTAAGGTTAACAATTCCGGACTTAATGAAGTTAAAAAAGCGTGTAAAGTATTAAACAAGAAACTTCAAGTTGGGTATTTTTCTAATTCTTTTGTTGTAGAAAAAGCAGCAGATAATGAGTTTGGGTCTTATGAAAAAGATATTCCCCCTCGTGGGTTTATACAACGAGCGGTTGATTATTATGGGAAAGATAGCTTAGAGTATGCGGCTGAATCATTAGCCTTCGGCGATTTTAATGTAAGAAATGTAAAAGAAGCCTTTAAGACACTTGGTAAAGGGTTTAAGCACGCAATAGAAGAATCGATAGAAACCGTAGCAGAATGGAGTATTTATCCGCACAACAGTCCCGCTACGATAGAAATGAAAGGGTTTGATAGACCTTTGATTTATACCGGAGAAATGCACGATAGCGTTGAAATAAGAGAGGCTAAATGAGTTTATATCCTAAGATGGCTACATTAAAATCAAGACTTCCTAGACCGCAGTTAGGTATAAATATGTGGTCGCAAGGCTCTACCGCAAAAGCAATTAGGCAGACTGTTGATACTTACGGTGATGTAATAGATACTTCTTTTAATTTCTCTTTTGATGGTGTTATACAACCTTTAACAGAAGAAAAGATAAGAGTAAAGCCAGAAGGTCAATGGTCTTGGTCGTGGTACTGGTTTCACACAAAAGAAGATGTTAAACTTGCAACCAATGACAGAGTGATATATAATGGTGTAGATTATAAAATAATGGCAGTTATGGACTATTCTGATTATGGCCATATAGAATATCATTGTATAAAGGATTGGCAAAATGCAAGTTGAGAATTATTTTGTAGATATTCTTCGTACAGAATTGGGGTTAGACCAACAGCATATTTGGGTCTATGCTCAAAATAAAAAGATACCGCCAAATGCGGATGAATTATTTGTCGTTGTCGGAGCATTAGATTTTGTGCCAATTTCGGCTAAAAGTTATTTTATATCCGATAAGATAAAGGAACGGCAGGTTGTTTATGGTAGGGCTTCGCTTCAAATAGACATTTATAGTCGTTCAACAGAGGCAAGAACCAGACGGGCCGAAGTCCTAATGGCTCTTAACTCTTTTTATTCGCAAGAGATACAGAACAAGTATCACTTTCGGATATTTGAAGTGCCTAGCAGTTTCTTAAACACTTCTGCTTTAGAGGGTGGCTCTAATATCAATAGATATACTATTAGAGTTTATGCTATGTGTTCAGAAGTGAAAGAGAAGACAACGGCATACTATGATTCGTTCAATGCGAGTATCAATTCGGATGGGACGATAATTACTCTGAATAATGTACAGAATAATCCTCAGTTGCAAAGTTCGGAATAATGGTGTAATATGTAAAATATAAAAAAGGAGAAAACAAATGAGTATTTTTTCAATCTCAAATGTCATTAGGGTAACGGTGCAAGGCGTTGAGCGTTCTTTAGCTGTAAAGAATGTCAACGAAGTTGCGTTATTTACTAACGAAACGCCGAACAATGTTGACCCCTATATGATTGCTATTGACCCGTCTGATATTGTTAATGCCTATGGTACTAACTCTTTGACGGCGAAAATGGCGCAAAATGTGTTTGCACAAAATGCAAACTTAAATACTGGACGCGGATATTTGGTTGTTATCCCAATGAGTGGTGCTGTTTCTGCAACGAATACAACATTTACAACACCGTCTTTAACATCTGCTGTTGCCGATTTTAAGGCTGTCACAAATGGTTCTTTAACAATTACAGTTGATGGAATTGCAAACTCTTTGACTGGATTAGATTTCTCGTCAGTTGCTAATGTGAGCGATATTGCGAAAGTTATTTCCAACGCGACAAAGTGTTGCTTCATTTCTGTTGTTTCTGGCCAGATTGTATTTGGTTCAAAGAAAGTCGGTTATGACGCTTCTGTTGTTTTGTCAAGCGGTGCTTCTGGAACGGATATTTCGGGTGCTTCTTACTTAAATGTGGCTGATGGTACAACTGTTGACGGAACTAACAGCTCTGGTGAAACACTTGAAGCCGCAATCAATCGGACAAAAGGTTTGGTTAGCTACACTGGCGTTCTGACGACATTGACAATGGAAGATAGTGCGATTTTGACAGCGAGTGCTGCTGTTAATGCTGGTGACTTCATTTGGGTTCACCCATTTACTTCCGTCGCAGATATTGCTGGTACGATTACAACGATTAAAAACGCTACGCAAACGCAAACTCGTTGCTTGCTCTATACAAACGGTATTGAAGATGCTAAATTGTTTGCCGCTGCTTATGCTGGTAGTGCTTTCTCGGTCAACTTCTCTGGCTCTGAAACATCTCAAACAATGAACCTCAAAACGCTGGTTAATGTGTTGCCGGATGATGGTTTAACACAGACAGATTACAACAACGCTAAGATTGCTGGTGCTGATTTGTATGTGAACTATCAAGGGGCTGTTGGTGTTCTGTCAAGTGGTGGAAACTCCTACTTTGATGTCGTTTATGAAAATATGGCCTTAAAGTATGCGGCTCAATATGGTTTGTTCAATGCGTTAAAAACGACTGGTACGAAAATCCCTCAAACAGAGCGTGGAATGTCTGTGTTGCGTGATGCTCTCGGTCAAGTATTTATTCAGTTTGTTCGGAATGGTGTTATTGCGCCGGGTAAATGGAATTCGGCTCAAACATTTGGTGACCCAGAAACGTTCCGTAAAAACATTTCCGAAGTTGGTTGGTATATTTACAGTCTGCCAATTACGGAACAAGCGCAGAGTGAAAGAGAACAGCGCATTGCTCCTGTTATTCAGGGTGCTTGCAAGCGTGCTGGTGCTATTCACGAAGCAGACATTTTGGTTATTGTGGAGGAATAAATTATGGCTGAAACATACAGATTAACAGGTCAAGACACAGTTGTTTTGTGGGGTCGGGTATTAACCGACTTCGCAGACGGAGATGTTGCGACTATTGCGGCTGATAACAATATCGCCAATTCTATCGTTGGCAAAAATGGAAACATTATTATTGCCAAAGATGAGCAAGGTAAGAAGTGTACAATCACACTGCGGTTGTTAAAGGCTTCTGCTGATGATTCGTTCATCAACGGATATTATAAATTATACGAATTGGACAGTGCGCTTTTCCCGTTAGGAAATGGTAGCTTTGCAAAGCGTATGGGCGATGGTAATGGAAACATTGTGTTTGATACATTTTATGCTCGTGCGTTACACTTCACTCGTCCGCCGTATGATGTGACGAGCAACGTGAACGGTGCGACAGACCAAGCTGTGACTGTGTACACAATGCAAGGTATTATTGACCGTACGATTGGTTAACAAATGGAAAGGGTAGAGAGATGGAATTTGAAACAAAAGAAACTGGAGCTAAGGTTGTATTAAATCCTTGTTCGCTTATGGACGCATTTAAGTTAAAGTCGGCTATCCAAAAGGCTTTAATTGGAAATGGGATTAAATTAGAGGAAGCGTTGGATAGCAACCTTAGTTCTGTCTTAATGGCATTAGATAGTTCTGAAGAAGTTTTTAATTGTTTGTTTGAGTGTTTAAAAAAGAGTACTTACAATGACGCTCGTATTACAATGGAAACTTTTGAAAATGAAGAAGCCAGATTAGACTTATATGAAGTATTCTTTTATTGTTTGAAAGTAAATATCTACCCTTTTTTCAAGCCTCTCCTTTCTCGGTTAGGAATAAAGTTCAAAGTTCCAGAGTTTGGAGAGAGCCTGAAGTCCAAGTAGATGATGAGTTGTTGTTTATTTGTCTAAGGGTTGCAAAACTCGGTTATTATGGGGGAAATCCAGATGAAGTAAAGAACGCTCCTGTTGATACGGTTATGGGTGTTTTAAACTATGAAAAGTTTGAGGCTGATTATAAGGAAACGACAAGGGAATTAAATAATGAAAGTAAGTGAATTATTTGCTGAAATTGGTTTTAAGGTTGATACTAAAGGCCTTGACGAGTTTTCAAAAAGCCTAAAAAACATATCCGAAACGATAAAACAGAGTGTTTCTGGATTAAAACAGTTTGCTCAACAGGCAGACCAAATTGCAAGGGCTGCTGAGCGTTTGCGTTCTTCTTATGCGCCATCAGAAAAAGAACTAGCATCCAGATATAGGGCGCAAACATCATACATAAGAGCAGTTGCCTCAGAAATGAGAGGTAATGCTGCTAAATCAAGAGGACTTGGTAGATATTGGACTAAAAGAGCGAACTGGGTTGATGAAGACGCAATTCGGTTACAGGAAACACTTGCCCTAAGAAAAGAACAATGGGAAGCGAAAAAAGCCGGTCTTTATGGACGAACCGTTGTCGGTGGAGATGGTTGGTTTAGTAATTTTTCATCAACATTGTCTGCAATTATAGTGTCTGCGATACCAAAGGGTATGGCAAAGGGATATGCTGCCGTAAAAAACTTTGTAAGCGATACTGTCGCAAAGGCTATTTCTTATCGTGATTATATGACATATACTGGTAGAAGTCCGAAAGAACTTGGGAGTATGTTTGCAAGAGCGTTTAATGTGACAGACCTTTCTGCTCAAGAAGTGATGAACACTGCTAAAGGGTTTGAAAAAGGTTTTTGGGACATTTGGTTGGGTAGGAAAAGTCCGGCCGCTTTCCATATGTTAGGATTATTACCAACTGGTAATGGCGCACAAGATATGACCAACTTCCTTATGGCGGTTGCTAAATTACCACATAAGGGATTGCAGGCTTCTATGCTTGGTATGGAGGGTTTGGATTCCAAATGGATGCAGGTTGTACAAGATATACAGACTGGCAAGCCATATAAAGATGTGTTTCAATTAGTTGACGCAGATTTTAAAGCGGCTGAGCGTATGAACCAAACGATAAATAATTTCACAGACGCATTAAATCAAGCTAAGATAAAGATACTTGAAGTTTTAGTAAATGAGGGTGGACTATCAGACATCTTAAACGGATTTGTAGAGGGTTTAAGAGATATGATTGCTATAATGAATACTCCAGAGTTTAGGAACGAGAGTTTCTTTGGTAAATTAAAAATGTTGCTGACTGCTTCTCCAGATGATATGTTGAAGACAGGTGGTGGTAGAATAGTTTTACCTGCGAAGCCGACAAGTGGTGTTTCTTCTGTGGGTTATTGGACAGAAAGTATATTAGGTGCTACTGGGGAAACAATTTTAGATTGGGTTAGAAATATATCTAACCCATTACAGAATGGTTTTTCGTTTAGAGAAATGGGTAATATTGCGTCTTCTATTCCTTATTCTGGCAGACAAGCTGTTTATGCCAATATATTGGTTGGAAACGCAGAAGAAGCGGGGCGTGTTGTCAATGAACTATCATCTGGTTCGTCTGTTGACCAAGTTGAACTTAATTATACAAACGCGGCTGGTAGGTCTTTTTGGAGTAGGTAGGAGATAGAATGTTAGGTATTGATACAGTAAAAAACAAAATAGACAAACTTATTGCTTCTGGCAAGACACCCGAAAAACAGGCTTCTGAGTTTGAGGTCTGGTTCAGCGAGCCGTCTGGTAGTGATGTTGTAAAATTAAAGTTAGATATTATTGGAAATGAAACATTAAGTGCTAATTCTGATGTGACAGATAACTTTGTTGAAAGTAATGTCGCTTATCAAAACCATATATCTCGTAAGCCTTTGACTTATATTATTGAGGGTGAAGTCGGGGAAGTTACTTATTACGCAGAAGATGCGGACAACTCGCTTTTAAGTTCTTTGCCGAACAAATTAACTAAACTAACGACTTTTGCGCCAAGTGTTTCAAAAAAGATGTTTAGTGTTATGGATAAAGCGACAAAGGCATTAAACTTTATAGATAGTTTAGACAATGCGATTAGTCGTTATATTAAACTTGGTGATAAGATTTTCAATACTTTTAGTGAAAAGAACACCTTGCAGACAAAGGCTTTTGCTAGATTATTGTATTATTGGTATATTCGTATGCCGATTAACATTGAAACACCTTGGAGAAAGTTAAAAAACTATGTTATTACTAATGTAGAGTTTAACCAATCAAGACGGACAAAAGAACTCACAACAATTCGTATTTCATTTAAGGAGTTTCGTGAGATTACACGATATGATGTAAAGGCTGATGAAAGCAAATTACGGGGTCGGTTAGAGATACAAGCAACAGAAGAAGTAAGTTTAGGCACTACAACGGGCGAGTATGTAAGCGATATGATGTGCAAAGCTGGACAGTGGTGTCCAATACCAGATGAGAGTGGAGTATTTTGGAAATGAAACGGTTATCAACATTAAATTGCAATCCGATACAGAACATATCTTATGTAACCAATTCTGGTAAGAATATAGATATGACATTTAGATATTTGCCGACACAGAGCCAATGGGTTCTTGATGTTGATTATGAAACCGGCTTTTCTGTCAAAGGTGTTGTTGTATCGTGTTATCCGAACATTTTAGACAAGTATCATAACTTGATAGACTTTGGAATAAATATAAGCACTGATGATGGGTTAGACCCATTTGAATTAACTTGTTTCCAAGACGGTTCTTGTTTTGTATGTATTCTTGATGAAAACGAGAAAAATCAAGCGATGGAGTACTTAGATGGCGTATAAAAACTATAAGTACCGGCTAACAATACTAATGTATGGTCTTATTGAAGACCAAGAGGGTTTCCCTCATATATCAGAGAACCCTATTGAAAAACCGATAGTTATAGAAAATCCATTTAATATATCTTTTACTGTTAACAGCACTCCAATTAACGGAATATCAAATGCTTCCATAAATATATTTAACTTAAATGAAAGCACTCGTAACGCTGTATTTTATGACTATCGCCGTATTGACAAGATACCAACAATATATTTAGAGGCTGGTTATGAGGGTGGTAAGTTTGACTTAATTTTTGCCGGTCATGCAACTGTTATCAATTCTCAGCGACAAGGGGTGGATGTTGTAACTCATATTGAGGCTATGTCTGGGGTTTTGGTCGCGGATGCTTCTACATCAATGACAATAAAAGAGGGCGCGACAGAAGAAGATGTGGTTAATTCTTTAATGGAAAGT
>Ga0265299_10005540_pt1 | contig 11693 bp, 8 predicted proteins | sample AusTroGonzalo_MG_4_FD_193485 | JGI IMG/M metagenome (GOLD analysis project Ga0265299, IMG submission 193485) | Bovine rumen microbial communities from tropical cattle in Woodstock, Queensland, Australia - Gonzalo_02 | ecosystem: Host-associated > Mammals > Digestive system > Stomach > Rumen ...
TGAACGTGATGTGCTTGGAGCCGCTACCCTGGCATGGGAAGTGCCAGAGTATTCGCTGTTTAAGTAGCTGTTGGCTATTAGCTGTTAGCTGTTGGCTTAGTATTTGAAGGAACTGCCTCCTACGAACTCTCTCATGATGCTCGTGGGAGGTATCTCTTTGTCGCTGACCGGCAGGAAGAAACGGATGAATTTCAGCAGGCGGTGGGCCTCGCCGTATTCAGGGCAGTTCTTGGGAACCTGCGAGAGGATGAGCTCTGCATGGGTACGCAGAACGGCAAACTCGATGTTCAGCGCCGAGTTGAACATAACATCAGCGGTCTCTTGGAACGGGAATATCCACTGCTCTTCGGCATCCAACACGTTCTTCCACTGGGCAATGGTCTGTTGGGCAGTGAAAGCGCCTTTGTTGTAGTCGCGGATGATGCGACGCAACAGACGATTGTCGCGAACGGGAATCCAGTTGTGGTCGTCGAGCGAGATGCTGGTAAGTGCCGAGATGTATATCTTGTATTTGAGCTTGTCGGAAATCTTCTTCGTCAGCAGGGGATTCAGGGCGTGGATGCCCTCAATGATCAGTACGGTGTCGCCTGCCAGTTTTAGCTTCTTGCCATTCCACTCGCGTTTGCCAGTCACAAAATTATACTCTGGAATCTCTACCTTCTCACCTTGCATGAGACGCTGCAGGTGATCTTCGAGCAATGCGTACTCTACTGTCTCGATGTTGTCGAAATCGTAGTCGCCGTTAGGCAGTTTGGGGGTGTCCACGCGGTTGACGAAATAGTCGTCGGTAGAGAATGACAGGGGGCGCAGTCCACAAGCTAGCAACTGGACGCTCAGACGTTTGCAGAAGGTGGTTTTTCCTGAACTCGACGGGCCCGTGATGAGCACCATGCGTACGGGGTCCTTCTTGCGGTGGAAACGACGGTCTATCTCTTCGGCAATCTGTACAATCTTCTTTTCTTGCAGAGCCTCGCTGACCTGGATGAGTTCAGAAGCATAGCCTCGCTGGACGGCACGGTTGACGTCGCCGGCATTTGACAGACGCATGATGATGTCCCAGCGGGTCTTCTCGGCAAACATCTCGTAGGTCTTGGGCTGATCTACCTTTTCAGCCAGTTGTAGCGGGTTGTTCCAGTCGGGCACACGCAGCAACAGTCCCTCTTCATAGCGTTCCAGTCCCCACACCTTAAGATAGCCGGCACTGGGTACCAGCGGACCGTAGTAGTAGTCGACGGTATCGCCCAACGTATAGTAGTCGCTGTAAATCTGACCGCTGGTCTCCAGCAGCTTCACCTTGTCTATAAAACCACGCTCCGTGAAAACGCGGATGGCCTCCTCGTTGGTGGCCTCCGTACGACGGAACGGCATGTCGAGGTCGATAATCTCCTTCATGCGCTGACGGATTTGGTCCACATCGGAGTCGGTGAGCGATTCGAGCCCCTTCTTCTTGAAGTTGCAGTAGTAGCCACGACACAGCGAGTGTTCGATGAACAACTTTGACCCAGGGAAAACATCCTGTGTGGCTTTGTAGAGCACGAAACTCAGTGAGCGGACATAGACACGGTGGCCAGAACCGGCACGGGCATCGAGAAATTCGACGTCGCGATTCTGATAAAGCCGGAACTTGAGTCCCTGCGACACGTTATTAACCTTGGCACTGATGACCGGGTAGGGCAACTGTATCTCGTTCTGGAACTCCTGATAAACGTCCATGAGCGAACAACCCTCAGGAAAACTCTTGGTCACATTGTTGTTTTTACAGCGTATTTGTAGCATATCGATAGAATTAGTGCTTGCAAAGTTACAAAATATTCTTCAAATGACCATTGTTCAATAGAATATTTTTTCTCGCGCGTACATTTTTATATATAAAATACTCCCAGTTTGAAGGTTTGCAACCGAGTTGCAGAATAATTTCCATACCTTTGCAACGTGAAACAAAAAAGAAAGAAAAAATATGGCACATGAACATCATCATCACGAGTGTAGCACCTGCGAACACCATCATGAACATCACCACGAAGAAGAGCATCACGGATTGCTGACAACCATACTGGTGGCTGCGGCATTGTTAGGCATTGCTGTCTTCGTAGAACATATCTTTGTGTTGCCGATGTGGCAACTGCTGTTGATTTACTTGGTACCTTACCTGATTGTGGGCTGGGGGACGCTGAAAGAAGCCGTTGAAGGACTGATGGAGGGAGAGGCCTTCAACGAACATTTTCTGATGGCGATAGCTACGCTTGGAGCCCTCGGAATCGGTTTTCTGCCTGGTGCGGAGCACGAATTCCCAGAGGCCGTCTTTGTGATGCTGTTCTTTCAGGTGGGTGAACTCTTCGAGGGTTATGCTGAGGGCAAGAGCCGCGAGAGCATCTCGCATCTGATGGATATTCGTCCCGACATTGCCCACGTCGTGGGTGAGAATGCCGAACTGACTGATGCCCATCCTGAAGAAGTCAAGGTGGGAGAGACCATCTTAATCCGTGTGGGCGAAAAGATTCCTTTGGACGGTGTGATCGTTGAGGGTAACAGTGAGTTGAATACTATCGCCCTGACGGGTGAGACGATGCCTCGTGCTGTGGATACTGGCGACGAGGTGGTGTCGGGCTGTGTCAATCTGTCTGGTGTGCTGCGCGTGAGAACCACCAAAAGTTTCGGCGAGAGTACCGTATCGAAAATCATCCGCCTGGTCGAGGATGCTGGCGAACATAAGTCGCAGAGCGAGAGTTTCATTTCCAAATTTGCCCGCATCTATACACCTATCGTGGTGGTTGCAGCGCTCTTGCTGGCAGCCTTGCCCGTCTGTTTTGGCGGATATTTTGCCACCTGGCTCTATCGCGCGCTGATGTTTCTGGTGGTGTCGTGCCCCTGTGCACTGGTGCTGAGCGTGCCACTGACCTTCTTTGGCGGAATAGGCGGTGCGTCGCGACGGGGTATCCTTATTAAGGGAGCCAACTTCATGGACGTGTTGTCGAAAATCGATACTGTGGTGTTCGACAAGACGGGTACGCTGACGCATGGTCAGTTTGCCGTCGAGGCTGTTCATCCGGAGCGTTTCGACGAACATCAACTGTTGCATCTCGCCGCCCACGTGGAGCACTATACCACCCATCCCATTGGCGCTGCTCTACGTGATGCCTTCCCCGATGAGGCGACGGACGGTTGCCTGGTGACGGATGTGCAGGAAATTGCCGGACAAGGTATCAAGGCAAAGGTGGGCGAACTGACCGTCTGTGTGGGAAATACGAAACTGATGGATGCCATTGGAGCCCAGTGGCACGATTGTAGTCATGCGGGAACCATCATCCATGTGGCTATTGACGGACAATATGCAGGACATATCGTCATCAGCGACAAGGTGAAGGAGGATAGTGCGAAGGCTATTGCACAGCTGAAAGCGCTGGGAGTCAGCCGTACGGTGATGCTGACAGGTGACCGACGTGAGGTGGGGGCACATGTCGCCGAACAACTGGGTATCGACGAGTGGTATGCGGAGCTGTTGCCTGGCGACAAGGTGGAGCATGTGGAGAAGTTTCTGAACGCTTCAGCGGATCACCATGTTGCTTTTGTGGGTGATGGCATTAATGATGCCCCCGTGCTGGCAAGAGCCGATGTGGGTATTGCGATGGGGGGACTCGGAAGTGATGCTGCCATTGAAGCCGCTGACGTGGTGCTGATGGACGATCATCCTTCGAAGGTGGCACTGGCTATGCGTGTGGCCAGACGGACACTGGCCATAGCACGTCAGAATGTGTGGTTCGCCATAGGCATCAAGTTGGCAGTATTAGTGCTGGCTGCCCTGGGACTGGCCACCATGTGGTTTGCCGTCTTTGCCGACGTGGGTGTGACGGTGCTGGCTGTGCTGAACGCCATGAGGGCTTTGAAATGTTAAAAAAGTTTTCCGATATTGTATGTATCGAGAAAAAGTGTTACCTTTGCAAACAGTTATAAAACAAATACAAGACGAAATGAAACCGACATTATTTCTTTTGGCTGCAGGTATGGGAAGCCGTTATGGTGGCTTGAAGCAGCTCGATGGGCTGGGACCCAATGGTGAAACCATTATGGACTACAGTATTTATGATGCCATTCAGGCTGGCTTTGGCAAGATAGTATGGGTCATTCGTAAGGATTTTGAGGAGCAGTTCCGCACGCAGATCCTTGCCAAATATGAGGGTAAGGTGAAGTGCGAACTGTGTTTCCAGGCTCTTGACGCTCTGCCCGAGGGCTTCACTGTTCCTGAGGGTCGTCAGAAACCTTGGGGTACCAACCACGCAGTGCTGATGGGTAAGGATATTATCAAGGAACCGTTCTGTGTCATCAACTGCGACGACTTTTATGGCCGTGACTGTTTCATGCAGATTGGTAAGTTCCTGAGCAACCTGCCCGAGGGTGCCAAGAACCAGTATGCAATGGTGGGTTTCCGTGTATGCAACACGCTGAGCGAGAACGGCTCGGTGGCTCGTGGCGTATGTGCCTACGACGACAATCGTCATCTGACGGATGTGGTGGAGCGTACTGAGATTCTGCGTATGGACGGTGTCATTAAGTATAAGGATGAACAAGGTGAATGGCAGACTCTGGAGGAGAATGCCCCCGTTTCGATGAACGTATGGGGATTCACTCCCGACTACTTCGAATATAGCGAGGAATACTTCAAGGAGTTCCTCAGCGATCCGAAAAACATGGAGAACCTGAAGGCTGAGTTTTTTATTCCTCTGATGGTCAATAAGCTGATTACTGAAGGCACTGTAACCTGTGAGGTGCTCGACACGACCAGCAAGTGGTTCGGCGTGACCTATGCTGCCGACCGTGAGGCTACCGTAGAGCGCATTCAGAAGTTGGTTGACGAAGGTGTCTATCCCAACAAATTGTTCTAAACATATGTTGAATCCGATCATGACGGAAGGGGAGTGCAGCACGCTGCGCTCCCTCATTGCTGACGCAGAGACCATTGTGCTTTGTTGTCACCAGAATCCTGATGGCGATGCGATGGGCTCCATGTTAGGGTGGGGTGCCGTGCTGCAACAGATGGGCAAGGAACCGCTGATGGTGGTGCCCGACCAGTATCCTGACTACCTGCAGTGGCTGCCCAATACCGAGAAAGTGGTGCGCTACGACAAGCGTAAGGAGTTTGTCGATACGGTGCTGAAGATTGCCGACCTGGTGTTCTGTCTGGATTTCAACAGCCTCTCGCGTACGGACGAGATGGAGGAGTCGCTCAAGCGTTCTCCTGCCAAGAAGGTGCTCATCGACCACCATCCCCAGCCCGATGTCGATGCCACGCTTTGCTTCTCACAGCCGGAGGCGTCGTCTGCCAGTGAACTGGTGTTTCGCATTGTGTGGCAGCTGGGACTGTTCGAGGAACTGGGCAAGCACTTCGCGGTGCCTGTCTATTGCGGTATGATGACAGATACGGGAGGCTTTACGTTTAACTCCAATGACCCCGATGTGTTCTTTATCATTAGCCAGTTGTTGACCAAGCACATCAACAAGGATAAGATCTACCGCAATGTGTACCACAACTACTCTGAGCACCGTCTGCGTATGGTGGGGTTTGTGTTGTGCAATCGCCTGGTGGTCGACGAGAAACGTCATGCGGCTTACTACACCCTGACGCGTGATGACCTGAAACAGTTCCATTTCGTGAAGGGCGACGCCGAGGGACTAGTCAATATGCCGTTACAGATCAAGGGCCTTAAACTCAGCATTTCTTTGCGTGAGGACACGGAACGTGACAACCTGGTATGGGTCAGCCTGCGCTCGGTAGATACTTTCCCCTGTAACAAGGTGGCGGAGCAGTTCTTCAACGGCGGAGGACATCTGAATGCCTCAGGTGGACGGGTCTATGGCAGCATCGATGATGCCGTCCAGGTGGTGAAAGAGGCACTCCAAACCTTTGAAGAGGAGTTAAAGTAGTCTAATAAATCATTGATAATGCATCATTCATAATGCATAATTCATAATTAATTTGTACCTTTGTGCCCGAATTTAGCAAAACGACAGCAATGAAGAGACTCATTTATCCTGTTCTGATGATGCTTTGCGCCCTGTGCTACATGAGTTGCGAGGATTATGAAACCTATGGCGACAAGAAGGCGAAGGAGCGTGATGCCATTGATAATTTCATTTCAAAGAACAATATTAAAGTCATTGACGAGAACCAGTTCGAGGCTCAGGGTTATACCACAGACACTGCCCAGAACCAGTTTGTCCGCATGTCGCGTACAGGCGTCTATATGCAAATTGTGCGCAAGGGGTGTGGCAGCAAGCTGGAAGAGAATAAGTCTGTCAGCGTTATCTGTCGTTTTACGGAGTTCAACATCCTTGCAGACTCGGTATTGTTGTCTAACCTGATGCCATCGTTCTATATCTACGATTCGACGTCGGGTTCGTATATCGAAGCCTCAAAGTATTATGAAAAGATGAATGTGTCGCGCACGGGAACTACCATTACGGCATCCTTTGTGTCGGGTTTGATGATGCTTTATCACAGCTCGTCATCCAGTGTGCCGGGCGGTTGGCTCATCCCACTGAACTACATCAATATCGGACGTCCGGAATCGGAGAACGACGAGATAGCCAGGGTGAATCTTATCGTACCACATTCGCAGGGAACGGCCGATGCTTCATCGAGCGTGTATCCTTGCTATTACGAGATTACATACGTGAGGGCGAAGTGACGCTCCCAATATACAAAACACTCAACATTAGAATATGACACTGATTAAATCCATATCAGGCATCCGCGGAACAATCGGCGGACGCACTGGCGATACCCTCAATCCGCTGGATATCGTCAAGTTTACAACGGCTTATGCTATGTTTATTCCGCGCAAGGCGGGAAAGATTGTCGTAGGACGCGACGGACGAATCTCCGGCCCGATGGTTCGCGACGTGGTTTGCGGTACCTTGGTGGGTATGGGTTTCGAAGTTATTGACATCGGTTATGCCACTACGCCGACTACCGAGTTGGCTGTCCGCATGAGCGGCGCCGATGGTGGTATCATCATCACGGCTTCTCACAATCCGCGTCAGTGGAATGCCTTGAAGCTGCTGAACAGCGAGGGTGAATTCCTGACTGCTGCCGACGGACAGAAGGTGCTGGAACTGGCTGAGAAGGAAAACTTCTGCTATGCTGAGGTTGACAAGCTGGGTCACGTGACTGTCGACAATTCCTTCGACGATCGTCACATACAGTCTGTGCTCGACCTCAAATTGGTCGATGCTGATTTGGTTCGCAAGGCTCACTTTACCGTTTGTGTCGACAGCATCAACAGCGTGGGTGGCATCATCCTGCCCAAGTTGCTCGAGCGTCTGGGTGTGGGCTATAAGTTCCTGAACGAGCAGGTGACGGGCGATTTTGCCCATAATCCTGAGCCCTTGGAGAAAAATCTGCAGGGTATTATGGACGAGATGCGTACTGGGAAATACAATCTGGGTATTGTTGTCGATCCTGACGTCGATCGTCTGGCATTCATCTGCGAGGATGGTCGTATGTTTGGTGAGGAATACACACTGGTCAGCGTTGCCGACTATGTGTTGTCGGAGACACCAGGCAATACGGTGAGCAACCTCAGTTCGACGCGTGCATTGCGTGACGTCACAGAAAAGCGTGGTGGCAAGTATACTGCGGCCGCTGTCGGTGAGGTGAATGTTACCACTAAGATGAAGGAGGTTAATGCTGTCATTGGTGGCGAAGGAAACGGTGGTGTCATCTATCCTGAGAGCCATTATGGCCGTGATGCCCTCGTGGGTATTGCACTTTTCCTGACTTCTTTGGCCAAGAAGGGATGCAAGGTCAGCGAACTGCGTAAGAAGTTCCCTGACTATCAGATTGCCAAGAACCGCATTGACTTGACTCCTGACACGGATGTTGACGCCATCCTGGTCAAGGTAAAGAAGATGTATGCCAACGATCCCACTGCCCAGGTGAACGATATTGATGGTGTCAAGATTGACTTCCCTGACCGCTGGGTTCATCTGCGTAAGTCGAATACCGAGCCGATTATCCGCGTATATAGCGAGGCTGCCACGATGGAAGCTGCCGACGAGATTGGCAAGAAACTGATGCAGGTGGTTTATGATATGCAATAATTTATAAGCTTTATAGTTTTAGGATTAATGTTTTGAGCGGGCATTTGTGAAAATGCCTGCTCTTTTTTTCTGCCAATGTGGCAGACTGACACAATTGGCACGGTTTTGGCAGTGGTGTGATCAGACGTAAAATAAACATTTAATAAAATATTAAGTATTATGAACATCAAACCATTAGGAGACCGCGTGCTGGTAGTACCCGCACCGGCAGAAGAGAAGATTGGTGGTATCATCATTCCTGATACCGCAAAGGAGAAACCCCTTCATGGAACGATCAAGGCCGTTGGCCAGGGTACCAAAGACGAAGAGATGGTGCTGAAGGCTGGCGACGAAGTGTTGTATGGTAAGTACTCTGGCACCGAGCTGGAGTTCGAGGGTGAGAAGTATCTGATGATGCGTCAGAGCGACGTCCTAGCAGTTATTGAAAAGTAAAAAGGTAAAAAAGTAAAATACTATGGCAAAAGATATTAAATTCAATATTGAGGCCCGCGACCTGTTGAAGAACGGTGTCGACCAGCTGGCCAATGCAGTGAAGGTAACGTTAGGTCCGAAGGGACGTAATGTTGTGATTGAGAAGAAGTTTGGTGCTCCCCAGATTACCAAGGACGGTGTGACCGTTGCCAAGGAAGTCGAGTTGGAGGACAAGTTTGAGAATACAGGTGCTCAGCTTGTCAAGAGCGTGGCTTCGAAGACGGGTGACGATGCCGGTGACGGCACGACAACGGCAACTATCCTGACACAGGCCATCGTGACCGAGGGTCTGAAGAATGTCACCGCAGGTGCCAATCCTATGGATTTGAAGCGTGGTATCGACAAGGCTGTGAAGGCTGTTGTGGACTTCATCGCTGAGAAGGCCGAGAAGGTTGACGATAACTATGACAAGATTGAGCAGGTGGCTACTGTTTCTGCCAACAATGATGAAGAGATTGGTAAGCTGTTGGCTGAGGCCTTCCGCAAGGTTTCTAAGGACGGTGTCATCACCATCGAGGAGTCAAAGAGCCGCGACACCCATATTGGTGTGGTCGAGGGTATGCAGTTCGATCGTGGTTACCTCTCTGGCTATTTCGTAACCGATTCAGAGAAGATGGAGTGCGTGATGGAGAATCCGTACATCCTCATCTATGATAAGAAGATTTCTAACATCAAGGATTTCCTGCCCATCCTGCAGCCAGCTGCCGAGAGTGGCCGTCCTCTGCTAGTGATTGCTGAGGATGTTGACTCCGAGGCTCTGACTACGCTGGTTGTCAACCGTCTGCGTGGTGGCCTGAAGATCTGCGCTGTCAAGGCTCCTGGATTTGGCGACCGTCGCAAGGCTATGCTCGAGGATATCGCCACTCTGACTGGTGGCGTCGTTATCAGCGAAGAGAAGGGTTTGAAACTGGAGCAGGCTACCCTCGAAATGCTGGGAACCTGTGACAAAGTGACTGTCTCTAAGGACAACACTACGATTGTCAATGGTGCTGGCGACAGCCAGGCCATCAAGGACCGTATCGCTCAGATCAAGAAGGAAATCGAGCTCACCACCTCTTCTTACGACAAGGAGAAGTTACAGGAGCGTCTGGCCAAGTTGGCTGGTGGCGTAGCAGTGCTCTACGTTGGTGCTAACAGCGAGGTCGAGATGAAGGAGAAGAAGGATCGCGTTGACGATGCCCTCTGCGCTACCCGTGCTGCCATCGAGGAAGGTGTTGTCGCTGGTGGTGGTACCACTTACATCCGCGCTTTGGAGGCTCTGCAGGCTATCAAGGGTGTCAATGCCGACGAGCAGACAGGTATCAACATTGTGGAGCGTGCCATTGAGGAGCCGCTGCGCCAGATTGCCGTCAATGGCGGTGCCGAGGGTGCTGTGGTCGTCCAGAAGGTTCGCGAGGGTAAGGGCGACTTTGGTTACAATGCCCGTACCGACGTCTACGAGGACCTCCGCGAGGCTGGTGTCATTGATCCCGCCAAGGTGGCTCGTGTGGCTCTGGAGAATGCCGCTTCTATTGCAGGCATGTTCCTCACCACGGAGTGTCTCATCGTCGACAAGCCCGAGAAGGAACCCGCTATGCCGATGGGTGGTGCCCCAGGCATGGGTGGCATGATGTAATATAGACTTAAGATTATCATCATATTTGGGAGTAGCAGGATGTACAACGCATCCTGCTACTTTTTGGTATTACTATCTTGTCCTTTTATGATACTTTTTTGTAACCTCAAGTTGGCAAAAAATAAGTAAATATTCAAAATACCTGACAGAACGATTGATATATATCAAGAAAGGAGTCGATTTTGCCCCAAAAGTTTGCTGTGTATGGGAAAAGTTCCTAACTTTGCATCATCGAAAGGGTTAAAGCCCCCGATAATATCGTATTAGAATTCGATAAGAAAGAGATATTTTTTTGATTTGTTTTAGTAGATTAGTTTTTAAGTAGTTTGTTTTGAAATTCGATTGTCGCGATGACAGTCGGATTTTTTTTTGTGTTATTTTTGGCTTTTTGCTCACTTATTCGTAACTTTGCTGCCATGAAACGAATCGTCTTTGTCATATCGGCCTTGATGCTGTCGCTGGGTATGCTGGCTCAGCAGTATCGTCCTGAGGGGCGCGCCTTCGTCTGTGTAAATGGTCAGCATCGCTTTACGCGTGCGTTGTACGGCAGTCCTACGGAGTGGCGTGTGGAAACCAGCGATCGCCCAGTATTTGCCTTATATAAGAAGAAAGATTACCGTAATGTGCAGTTTCGCGTGAATGGTGTACCGTTGGACCAGACGGACTTTTGTGAGGCGCGTTACGAAGACGGTATGCGCAGCTATTTGTTGCGTCATAAGTCGTGGGGTCAGAAAGCTGTGCTGCGTGTCAAGGTGGTGGCCTCTTTGCGGCAAGAACAGGCCATGTGGCGATTCCAGACAGGAGGTTTCAAAGGCGATGCCACGTTAGAGGTGGTGGTGAGCAACATTCGCAATCCTCAGTTGTCGCGAAACGGTGACCTGGGTGTCGACCCTCGTGATGCCTTCGAGGCTGACGGTAAGGCGCCCGTCCAAAAGTGGTCGCAGACGTTTGATGAGGAGTGTTATGTATGTTGTGATGGCATCACAACAAACAAAACCGACGACAGAGAGGCTACCGAGCGTTTCGAGGAACTGGAGACGGCCATGCACCAACTGGCTTCCCGCGTAGAGTTCAATACCCCAGATCCATATATCAATACCCTTGGTGGCGCACTGGTAGTTGCTGCTGATGGCGACTGGGACGGCACGACATTGCTGCATGGTTGCATTGGTTGGCGCATGCCGCTAGCAGGCTGGCGTGCGGGCTATCTTGGCGATGTATTGGGGTGGCCTGAGCGTGCTGTCAGCCATTTCAATGCCTACGCCAAGAGTCAGGTCAACAATGTGCCCCCCAAATATGCTCATCCGACGCAGGACGACAAGCAACAGTTGGCGCGAGCCCGAAAAGAGTGGGGGACTCAGATGTATTCAAACGGCTATATCTGCAGGAATCCTGAGCGTAACGACCAGATGCACCACTACGACATGAACCTGAACTATATCGATGAGTTGCTGTGGCATTTCCAGTATGATGCCGACAAGACGTATCTGAAGAAAATGTGGCCCGTGCT
>Ga0265299_10005542_pt1 | contig 11691 bp, 18 predicted proteins | sample AusTroGonzalo_MG_4_FD_193485 | JGI IMG/M metagenome (GOLD analysis project Ga0265299, IMG submission 193485) | Bovine rumen microbial communities from tropical cattle in Woodstock, Queensland, Australia - Gonzalo_02 | ecosystem: Host-associated > Mammals > Digestive system > Stomach > Rumen ...
AAATCGTTTAAGATTACAAAAGAATTAAATGAAATGTTGCAGCAAGCCGTTAAGATAACGGGAACTACTGAAGCATCTTTAATAAAAGTAGCACTATTTGAATATTTGAAAGGAATGAAATTATGAACGAAAAAGTATTAGAAATTGCTAAAGAATATAAATTCGATAAAGTCGAATATTTGGGCGAATATAAAAATAATAAAGTTTATGAGCCTTATATAGAAAGTGAGGAAACATTATCAATAGGATTGCCTCATTATATATTAGAGGATAAAACAGGAAATGTCGAAATGCTATTTAAAAGAGATGATGTTTTCCCTATATATGATTTTTTCTATCCTAATCAAGCCGAATAACTAGCTTTTAGTAATATCTTATTAACTTTTTCAAAATTTATATCATAACTACTTACTTCCAAAAGCTTTGGTGGATTTGGCATTTTAGTTCGATAAATGCTTATTTCATATTTAAACCTTTGTGCATATTTTAAAATTTCTTTATCCACCATCGTATTACCATCTTGGGGGTCATACAATATTAAAGTATTATCCTTTTTAAAAATAGAAGCAATATGCCCCTCTCTTTTTTTACCTTTCCACCCCCATTGTAACGTGTATCTTTTATTTTCTTCTATTGTGTTATTCAACCAATTATAGAGGTCTTTATTATTTTTTACACTGTCATCTTTTATGTAGTTTGGAGCATATCCAGTATCAGCGTCAACCCAAGCAGTATTTGTATAGGTCATTATTGACTCTGCCTCTGGCGTATCTAAACCTCTTGCTTCTACATCATAACCTCTTTGCCTAAGTTCAAATGCAACTACACACGTTTGGCAATTATCAGAATAAATAGTTCCTTTTTCATATTTAGGATTAGGCGCCATATTATCAGCTTTTTGGAAATCCATAGGCTCGCCTTTTTCTACGCCTGCGATTTTCCCATCCCAATTTTTCTTTTTTTCTTCCCATTCTATATATGCATTTTGCTTTTTATATTCTTGGATTTCACTTGTTTTCTGTTGAATTTCTTGTTGAAATCCTTTTCTTTCACCTATTGTATAATTAGTGTCTTGTGTTTTATCTCTTAAAATTTCAATATCTTTTTTTATTTTTTCAATTTTTTCTTTGTTTTGTTTTAAAGTTTCTTGTTTGTCGGCTTTTTTACTGTTTGTTTTGTCCCCGAACTTTCTCTCTATTGCATCCTTATTAGTTTCACCATCTTTAACTAATAATGGTTGACCTTTTTCGTCTTTTCCGTTTGGGTGTACGGTTATCCAATGGTCTGCGTTACTTACCGACTCCCCCAAGCCATTCTCACCCTCGAAAATATCTGCAAGCCCATTCAATACAGTTCTGTCTTCATCAGATAACTCTGTATCAAGTGCGTTTTCAATGATAGTTTTAAGACCGCTTAAAAAGATAGTTTCTGTATCGTCTTGGCTGTTCATTACGATAGTTGCACGTTCATAACGTGGGTTGGGTACGAGGGCAAGATGTAAGAACTCACCGCCTGTAAATTTCATATCATATTCTGCACCGTGATAAGTGCCTTTTTTAAAGTCGCTTTCAAAATCATAAGTGCAAGAAACATTCCAACCCTGATTTATAACAAGGTCAATTGCTTGTTTATTGAAAAGAACTCCCTCGCAGTAGTACCATCCGTCAGCCTCGTTATACCACACCCTTGAGACTACTCCGACTCTCTCACGATCTGCGTTTGCATCTGTAATATCTTTATGTTTAATAATAACAGGCACTCCGACCATCGTGTCGATAAATTTGTCAAGAGTTTCTTTCGGGATATAAACCATTCCGAATTGTTCGTACTTTGCCAAGCCAGGCTCTATAAACCTTGATGTAAACTTACGACCTTTGCCGTTCGCTTCGGTTGTCAGTTCGCCCAGTTCTATTGCGTTGTTTATTATTAAATTATTTTTTGTTTTTGATTTTAGCATTATTTGTAACGTCTGTATTTGTAATAATCTTTTGTAAAAGCGTTTTTAATCCTACGGAAAAAACTGTTTTTTACATTGTTTGGTATTGCCGGAGCCATTCCGCAACTGCAATTATATATTTGCTTAGGATAGCCTCGCTCGCCTGTTTTTTCATCTATTATCGGCGGTTTATCTATTGGAAAAACCTTGCCATAATATGTTTTGTGAAGTTCTCTTTTTTCTTTTGAAGTAGAACGCAACCATTTGAAATGCGTTGCACCTAGTTTTTTGTATTGTGCAAGCTGAATAGCCGTTGTTGCAAGTCCGCATTCATTACGAGCCAAAAATCTTGCTTTATCGGATGCGATTTTCCATTCTTTCTCAAAATACTTCTGAACAGTATCTCGTCTTATTCCTTTCTGCATAAAGCCCATAACGTCTTTACGCATCTTTGTTATTTCGTTTTTTGACCATTTCTGCACCCAAAACTTCATATTATATGTATAGTTTTGTGCTATTTCTGTACTTGTTTCATCACCAACAAACTTCGGTTGTTCGGGTGCATTTTTTTGCGTTTCTTTTTCGTATTCTCTTAAATCTTGCTTTGCTTGTTCTAATTCAGATTTAAGAGCGTTTTTTTGTTCTTCCGTATCTTTTGAAGTACGGTTTTCTTTTATTGCCTTGTCTAGTTCTTTTACATCAACAAGTTCCAATTCGTCTTTAAGAGCGGTTATTTTTTCTCTTAATTCTGTTGAACCTTTTGAGCGTTCCTCAAAGTAATCTAAATATTTTTCAAGTGCTTCATCATCGGTCTGTACTTCTTTTAAACCAAGTTCTATAATAGGCACTTTCTTTTCTTTTGCACTATCTAAAATGTTTTGTTCGAGATTTTTAAATCCCGCTTCAACAACCTTCTCTATGTACGTTGACAAGAATTTTTCATCTATTGTAACGGTATCAAGATATTTTAATAATAATGCTAACCTTGTTGAAGTTTGTATTTTTACAAGGTCGATTGCCTGAATAATATTAACAGGTAGTTGATTTATTGCTAGTTTATAACCGCTTTTTGTATAAACTGCACCGAGATTTTCAAGTTCTTTTGCTATTGCATTTGTGAACTTTCCTGATGTGCTTTTGAAATATCCGTCTTCATAATATATCTTTGTTGCTCGGATAGCATCTTCAAGAACGCTTATATCGTTATATGCTATATTTTTTTGGGTTATTATATCGAATATTTCGTCAAATAATTCAGCTTTTAAAAACTTTAATATACCGTTAGCAATTCGCTTGATATAAAAATTACTAAAATCAACTCTTTTTAAAAAAATCATCTTTCTGCATCTATTAAATCATTAAAATTGCCATATTCGGCCTGTATTTCATCAGATAATGCGTTTATTTCTTCATCTGACAAAGCAACAATCTTTTCGACTGCGAGTTTTTCTGCTACTTGTTTTGGACTTAATATGCCCGCTTGTAATAGCTGAATATATCCGTTTATTTTTTGTGTTTCTATCTCTTGTTGGTCTTTTTCGCTCATTACCCTTAACGGTTTCCAATTAATCGTTAAATCGGGTATTTTGCGACCAAATAATTGATAGCATCTTATATCAATCATCTGCTTTAATATTTTTGTTGCAGGCACCCTTATATCAGAATTGATCATTGCATTATAGTTTTCGAGATCATCTTCACCACTTGAAAAACCACTTGCACCTCTACCAAATATCTTTGAATATGGAATACGCAAGCAAGAACAAATAAGCAAAAATATCTTTTCAAGCATCTGATCTATACTGCCAAAACTTAACTGCTTTTGATCGTAATCGTCATTTGCATCCATTGTCAACATTGATTTATAGTTCTTATTAGCTGCTGCAATATCAACTCTACGTCTTACAACCGATTCACCTTCTGCGGACATTAGTAAATCAGACAGCCCTGATATTTTTAAGATATCAATTTTTGCTTCGTCTAACAGTTCAAGAATAACGCTATTTGCTTTTAAATATTCGTTTAATTGGGGAATAATGTCTTCAAATACACTTGCACCCCAACCTTGTAATAGGTTTCTCAAATAATAAGGTTGTGTCTTTCCTGTGAATGTGAATACTCTTGACTTGTCAAATATTATCTCTTTGCCTTCGTTGTGCAAGTTATCTTGAAGCATAAATTGCTCTGCAAGATATAAGCTCGAAGCTAAAGGAATACACTGCCATCTGTCAACTGCCAAAAACTCAACCTCTTTGCCCTTTATTGTTTCAGGGTTAAAAGGCGTATCCGCTTTTTGTTCGGTGTTTACTAATATGCACCCGCCACCGTATAATCTGCCCCAACGCAAACAGTCTTTCAATACTTCAACATCGTTACAATCTGACATCTTTTCTTCTAATTGTTGGATTTCATCAGGACTTAACGTGTCTGAGTCGATTTCAAAACCACCATCTCTAAATGCATCAGCAACGGGCATATCTACTGCAGTCGCTGCAAAACCATTTGATTTATAGGTATTAGCAAGTGGAATATAATGCAAACTTAAAATATAGGGGCTTGCATTTTTATATATTTGGCTCGGGTTGTTCATTGAGTTTATACTCTGTTCATCGAGGCTCAACGCACTAGCCAAACCGTTATTAACTTGTTGATTTTCTTTTGTCATTATAAAACTTCTAAAATTGAAATATTTTTCTGAATATATGGATTAAGAGCGTATCTTAAAGCATCCATATAGTGGTTATCTTTATCTAATACAACCGGCAATATGTCGCCTGTGTTTTTGTCTTGTTTATATGAATAAAACTTAAATTCTTCGTAAGTGTGTTTGCAACGTGGATGAACATATATTTTGCGGAAACTTCTTATATATTCGATTCCGTCTTCAACGCTGCCTTTCCACTTCGGACAAGCCTTAATTTTATAACCTTGTCTCGACATATATGATATTGTTTCAGGTCTTGCCGCATCTGCTCTTATATCCCATTTCCTTATTTCAGGGATATTGTCAAATAGACTTGGCAATTCTTCAAACTCAACCCCTACCCCGCCTGATTCGTAGTCAATGTATAAACATTGTTCTTTTATAAAGCATCTTACCACTGCAGTTGGATCATTTGCAAAACCCCAGTCAGCACCATAATAAAGCGTTACCTTTTCAGGTGTTTCAAATTCTTTTAACTCAAATTTACCGTGATATACTTGGGCTTCGGTATCAATTACGGTCTTGCCTAGCCATATATGCTCATACTTGCCAAAATCAACCTCTTTGCAGTATTCCATTTCCTTTTTAAGGACTTCGGGAAACCAAGCATTATCGTTGTAATTAACAAGCTGTAAAATGCTGTCGGGCGGTGTGTTTTTTACAAAGCGTTGATATGTCGCATCTTCTTCTCTGTCAGGGTTAAATGTAATCCATATTTCAGAGTTTTCTTTACGAATTGTCGGAATTAATACTTCCCAACTGTCATTACTTACGCTTTGGGCTTCTTCTACCCAACAAAAATCAATACCTTCTATTGATTTGATTTCGTTTATATTGTTTTGAATACCTTTGAAAAAGAACTCCGAACCGTTATAACATCTTATAGTATCTCTCGTTATTTCAAAGTATTCTGATAAACCTAATAACTCGATACTGTCTGATAATAGTTTATGAACTGAATTAGCGATTGAAGTCTGCAACTGTCTTGTGCATAATATTCTGACCTTCGACTGCATCGCAAGCAATATCAAACATCTAGCAACTGTCCAAGACTTTCCTGAACCTCTCCCCCCGTATGCTATCTTGTACCGCTTTTTCTCTGTTAATAAGAAAAGTAATTTTTCAGGTATCTCAAAAGGCTTATCAAAGTTCATCTATACCTTTTACAGGTTGTATTTTAAATGTCGTGGGAGGAATATTGACACTTCCTGTAATCTCTTGTTTGTCTGTTGGTTTCTGCCCCATTGTATCTCTTATTACTGTATAGGCTGAAACATCACCTTTTATCGCTCTCTTTATTATTGCATTTGTCATCGCTATTTCGTTTACTTCGCCTGTTTCTTCATTTTGAAGTTTTAATGCGATTTCTAATAATTGAGCGAGTGTTTTATTCTCTTTTCTTTTTTCTACAGATTTTTTTTGCGCTTTCTTAGCAATCTCTCTGTTGTTAAATGAATTGGGTTTTAGATTTGCTAATTGACTTTCAGTCATTTTTCTTTTTGCCATAATCTTGACCTTTTTATTGATTTGACATTATAACTGTGTTAAAATCGATATCAAATGACGTCAAAATGAAAGGATATTATATGTCAAAAGATGAAAGATTAACCGTTAGATTACCACAAGAATTAAAAATTAAACTTGAAAAACTATCAGTACAGTTAAATGTTTCTGTTAATGATGTGATTAAGTTTATATTGTTTAATTACCTACGCTGATGGGTTTTCGTAAATATAAATTTCAATCGGGTTAGCAGTTGCTTTTACCCAAGTAGTGCCGCCTACGTTTACGCCTATTTGCTGCGTAGTAAAACTTCTTAAAAGTTTACCCGTGTTTGTAGGCTTTGTGTCTGCTACTTCAAACTGTAATAATCCTAGAGGGATTTCGTTTGTATAAAGTGCATAATCTGCTGTGTTGTCGTATTCTGTATCTAATAAAGTTTCTATGTCTGTCCAATCATTTGCCGGTACGGTGTAATTTGCCATTGTTTACTCCTCAAAGTTCTGTAAAAAAGTTCTGTAAATTTAATAAACCATTCATCTGTTGCAAGTGTTCTGCTATTGCTCCGATGAGGTTTTCTTCACCTTTTGTTAAACCTTCTAATTTTTCTATCAGGTTTAAGGTAGTTATGATTAATTCTTGTATTCTTTTAAAATTTGCTTTGTCGTCTGATTCTGATGTATTAGGATATAACAGACTTGCCATTTTGTCATACTTGGAAGTTTCAAGCGGTCTTTCGCCTACGGGGAAATGACCTAACAAACAAACTTCTTTTATTTTGTCGATAAAGTCAGCAATAGGGTCTGATATTAAATCCGCAAATATATGCTTGCTGTAAAAATCTCCACTATGACAAGTATAATGTATGTTCTTTGCGTAACCTTTTATTGCTGTTAAATATGCGATTAATTCGTTCATAATATCTCTTTTAATTCTTCAAGACTGGTTACCAAAACAGCAAGACCGCCGTTCTGTATTATCTCTTTTCTGACCTTAAGCTGTCGCTCCTGACGGTCTGCGTGATTTTTGGAATACTGCCTATCTTTTAATTCTATGAATATGCTTACACCGTTACGGAGTGCATATATGTCCGGTAAACTGTATTTTACCCCATAAACCATATGACGCCGATCCGGTGGCGTTATTGCAAAACAAAATATGTTTTTATCTCGTAAATAGTCTATTACTTGCTTTTGTAGCTCTTTTTCAGCCATTTCTAATATAATCTTTTCTTGGGAGGAGGGGCGCAGCGTTTTGACTGCGCCGCTTTTATTGTTACTTTATCCGTGTAGAAAGGAGGATAACCTAATTCTTAAAAAACTCTTTTTCAAAATATTCTCTGTTATTAACCCATACAGGCTCATTTTCCATTGTCTTACTGTTATGGATTAATGTCTTTGATATGATTGTCCACTTGAAAAACTTTATTTCTGTTTTTTCTTCAATTTTAACTTGCATAAGATAAAACCCCGATTTTGTTCGGGGTGTAATAGTACCTTGTAATCAATAGAATAATGTATGAATAAAATTAAATGCTTGCTAACAAAAAGCACCCATTTCGAGTGCATCTATAGAAGTATCTTTTATCGTGATTTCTGTTTGACATTTTCCTTTTGTTTCGTTATTGAAATCTTTGATATATCCGTTTGTTTGATACAGCCAAAACATATTGTTTTTCGTGCCGTGCTTTTCTTTCAGGTCTTTTAATTCGTAATAGGGCTGAGACAAACACTCGTTTATAAACTGCTGCGCTTTTCGCTTTTTTGGCTTTATCTCCTGCCGTCTCCCAAGATTATCTGTATAGGTCAAGCACGCTTTTAATACGTTACATCTCGGGCAAATCCCGAACTCTAAAATTTGATTATGCTTACTGTGTGTATCAAGTAAATATCTTTTCTCTGTGTTTGAGTAGTATCTTCCACAACAATAAAGCATCCATTCCCCTCTTTTAGACAGTAACTCCTGTAATTTAGCGATTGAGGTCAACCGTTGGACTTGCGCCTACATAGGCTTTATCAATCAAATTACACTTACATTATAACATATTGTCAATGCCTTTTGTTGATTTCCTACACTAAATAGAGGGGTTTTTTTATTTATATTGTTACATAACTTAATATCTTTTTAAAATGTATTTCATTATGAGATAGTGAAAACCGCACGCTATAATAAATAAGAGTATGTATTTTATCTCATATCTCGCATCAGTCCGACAATTTGCCCGATTATTTGTACTTTGTTTAAATCCTTTTCGGATAGCTTTATTGTGTCATAGTCGGTATTGTCCGATATTATAACTAACTGATTTACATTCATTACAAGCCGTTTGATAAAGATTTTGGAGTTATAGCAAAATACATATATCCGGTTGTCAATTATCTGTTCCCCGTCATAATGTTCAACAATTAATCTGTCCATATCGCATAATGTCGGAGTCATTGATGAGCCATAAGCGTTAATAACAGAGTATTTTTTAACAGACGAAACCTGCGTAAATAGTGCTTTTTTTGGTATTCGGATTTGTTCTTTTTCCTGTGATAATTCAAAAACACCGTTGCCGCAGCTTCCGAACACTTCCGGATAATAATCCATTAAATAGGTTTCTTCAGGTTCTTCTCGCAATTCATCAAAATTTAAATTAAAATATTGTGCAATCTTTTTAAATTCGTGTTCTTCAACATCTTTATCACGACTTTTTTTTATCGAAATACCGCTTTTATCAATACCCAAAGCATCCGCTAATTCTACTGCGTGAATATTACGTTTTGTTAAGTTTTTTACTTTTTCCTGTAACTCTTGCCATTTCATAGTTTTCGCCTGTTTTTTGCGATGATACAGTATCTGTATCATATTTTCTATTGACAAGCAATAGAAAATAAAAAACCTTAATCCGCTTGAGTTTTTAAGGTATTTTTCAAAAAACTTTTGTAAAATCTTTCACAACCTATTGACAAAAGTTGTAAAAAGTTTTATTATAGTTTTATGAAAATTTAATACAAGATACTTTCCTAACAGTATCATATACCAAACAAAGCCACAGGGCAAAGGTATATAACAAAATGTTAAGGGAGTAATCATCAACATTTGCGGAGTTAGGAACGCAACGATTACTCCCCCTCTTTTAGAGGGATAGAACATTGACAACAGAATAAATGAGATGTAAATAGACCGTAAATGCTTCGACGGATAGTAAGTTTTCGCTATCGGCAGTCGATATAGAGCAGACCAAAACGGCATAGAAAACAGAGGACAAAAGTAGAGAAAGCATCACTACTATAAACAAGATGTCTTGAGGTTATGAACTGTATATCCCAAGAGTAGAAAAACCGTTCCGACAGGTCGGAAAGACGACAATTAAAATTCTAATAAAGCCCATTTACAGCGTATAAAATGGCAATAATACAAACTTTAATATCCTTGAGCCATTGCGTAAGTGGGCTGACCTTAGGGTTTTGGGCGGTATTCCTTATAATATGTACACAGAAAACTATTTATACCATATCTATTCTTAACCCGCCCTTTTTCCTAAGTTTATTGCTGACGAGGGGCAGCGTTTTCTTGTTTTATTTCGTTAAAGGTCATCATTACCCCTCATTTTTTTAATAGTACAGGAGAGTAGTTATGAATGAAGAACAGAGAAATCAAGCCTTGTTAAAGGCTGAGGGCTTGTTTAGAAAAGCCCAAAGGGTTGAGAGTGCAATCAAATGGAACAACGATGCAGAACGTGATTCATTGATTGGTGAATTAGAGCAAATTATGAGAGAAGCAAATTGGCAACTGTCAATGGCTATTAATAGAGGAGTTTAATTATGGGCGAAGTATTACAATTTGAACAAAAACCAACAAATTTCAATGTGTATGACTTGTTTCTTAATATGAGCAATCAACAAGGCGATTTGAACAAAGATTTTACGGACACAATATTTTACTTAAAAAGACGGTACGAATGGCTGAAATCGGCAGTTATTGCATTGACGTTATTTTTAATAGTCTCAATCGGAGCGTTAGCTTGGTCAATACACGATTTTAAGACTAAGCCCGTAACGGTATTACTTGAAAATCAAGTGCAAGAATTGGATAAATTGCCACTTCCACCATTAGAAGAATTGAAAGGAGAATAACAATGAAAAAAATTATTGAAGAAAAAATCAGAGATTTAAAAGCAGAACAAAGAGAAGGCATTGACGATATTGTCCGTTTAGGACAAATAACAATACTTCAAGAAATTTTAATTGAAAATTTTAAAAGAGAGGGGAAGTAATGCTAAAATTGAGCAATTTTACCAAAGAACAAAAAGAAGATATGATGTGCAGGGCATATAACGGCAGAGCAATTTATCAAATGCCTAATATGGCAATAGCAGAAAGCGATTATGAACATTCACTTGCTTGCCCGCCCGAATATAAGGAAGAAAAAACAAAATTTGATGAAGCAAGAGAAATTCTTGCACAGGAGGATTTATGAGAAAACTTAAAGCAGATGAAATTGAATGCCGAGTTTCTCAAATTTCAGAAAAAGGTTGCACTTTACTTTTGTATAAGACTGCAAGAGTTGACAGGGCAATCCTTGATGAAGAATTTGGACAATATAGTTGGCAAAATGATTTTAAAGTAATAGACGGCAAAATGTACGGTGGAATTGGAGTATATTCTAACGACTTGTCGGAATGGATATGGAAATGGGATTGTGGAACAGAAAGCAATACCGAAGCCGAAAAAGGACAAGCAAGCGATTGTTTTAAGCGTGCCGGTTTTAAGTGGGGCATCGGAGTTGAACTTTACTCTGCACCATTTATTTTTGTGAAAGTTGACACCGTAAAGGATGAATACGCAAGCAAAAAAGCTGGTAAAGATGTTTACAAACTTGTAAATAAATATCAGAAATTTAGAGTTTCTCAAATAGGCTATGCAGACAACGGAGATATAAACAGACTAGAAATTGTTGATGAGCAGAATAAAGACCTTTTTAGAATAGGGAGAAATACTGAATACATCGAACTCACAAAAAATGAGAGAGAAATTGACGAACATATTAAAAACATCAAAGGATGTCAAAATCGAAGCGAATTAGATTTATATTGGGGATGTCTTGATAACAAAACAAAAATAAATCCTAGATTTAGAAAAGAATTAGAAATTATGTGCAAGAAATACCCAAAAATGGAGTTAGTAAGGGATGAAGTTACATGGGAAGTTAAAGAGGTGCAGTCATAACGTACTCTCTTTTGAAATACCGTATAATGTCAACTTGGAATTAGGAAAAGACTATCGACTTGATATTAAACCATATAAAGATAGCAGGTCGCTTCGGCAAAACTCGCTTTTATGGGGGCTTATACAGCAATTATCTGATGAAACGGGCAACGATCCGATGGATATTTATATTGCTGCGTTAGAAAACTCTAATGCTAAATATGAGTATATCGCAGCACTCCCCGAAGCAGAGGACAGTTTGAAGAAGGTTTTTAGAGCGGTCAAACCCTGCGGTACATTTACAAGCCCAAAGAATGTTGAAATGGTTACTTTTAAATGTTGGATAGGTTCATCAAAAT
>Ga0265299_10005545_pt1 | contig 11688 bp, 5 predicted proteins | sample AusTroGonzalo_MG_4_FD_193485 | JGI IMG/M metagenome (GOLD analysis project Ga0265299, IMG submission 193485) | Bovine rumen microbial communities from tropical cattle in Woodstock, Queensland, Australia - Gonzalo_02 | ecosystem: Host-associated > Mammals > Digestive system > Stomach > Rumen ...
GTAGTACTGAACCACCTCCATGGGCTCCAGCTGCTCCAGACGTGCCTTCTTGGCAATCTTGTCCTCACCCTCATCGGCATCATGCTCCAGATGGCCTACATCAGTGATGTTACGTACGTAGCGCACCTTGTAACCCAGATGCTGCAGGTAACGGAACAGTATATCGAATGTGATGGCGGGGCGGGCGTGACCCAGATGCGGGTCACCGTATACGGTAGGACCGCACACGTACATACCTACGTGCGGCGGGTTCAAAGCTTCAAACAACTCTTTCTTTCTTGTCAGGGTGTTGTAGATGGTCAGTTTGTTTTCCATATTACTTGTGTAAAGTTTCTTCAATTAAACTCAGGAGCCTGTCAACGGCATTCTCCTCAGGGATATTTTTCTCTATGCACTCCTTGCCGCGATACAGGCTTATCTTTCCGCGGCCAGCGCCTACATAACCGAAATCGGCATCGGCCATCTCACCCGGTCCGTTCACGATACAGCCCATGATGGCTATCTTGACACCTTTAAGGTGGCCTGTGGCGGCTTTAATGCGTGCTATTGTCTCTTCAAGATTGTATAGTGTACGTCCGCAGCCCGGACATGAGATATACTCGGGCTTGCTGAACCTGATGCGTGCTCCCTGCAGGATAGCCTCCTGGGTGGATCTTATCTGCTCTGCGCTCATGTTGGGGTTGCTCAGCTTCAGGTCACCGGCCTTGCCGTCTATGAGCAGAGCTCCTGCATCCATGGCGGCGTGCAGCTGGAAATCCTCCAGGTCTGTGTCATTGTATGAGAGCATAAGTACTCCGTTCTCTATCTGGGCCGATGCACGCACCTGTGCACTGGTTTCTGCGTAATCCACCAGCTTGCGGGCTACGGGGATCTCACGCTCCGGGGCCTCGGACAGTGATACGCGGATGGTATCGCCTATACCCTCGGCCAGCAGCGCTCCTATGCCTATGGCGCTCTTAATGCGTCCGTCCTCACCCTCGCCGGCCTCGGTCACTCCCAGATGTATGGGGAATGCCATGCCCTCGCGCTCCATCTCCTTAACCAGCAGGCGTACGGTCTCTATCATGACCACGGTGTTGCTGGCCTTTATTGATATCACCACGTTCATGAAACCCTGCTCCACGCATATGCGCAGGAACTCCATGCAGCTCTCCACCATGCCGGCGGGTGTGTTGCCGTAACGGCTCATGATACGGTCAGAGAGTGATCCGTGGTTCACGCCAATGCGTATGGCGGTGCCGTGCTCACGGCATATGTTCAGGAACGGGATGAAACGGTCACGTATACGCTCTATCTCTTGTGCATACTCAGCATCGGTATACTCCAGATGCTTGAATGTGCGTGCAGGATCCACGTAGTTACCAGGGTTGATGCGTACCTTCTCCACATAACGGGCGGCTACATCGGCTACGGCGGGGTTAAAGTGGACATCGGCCACCAGAGGGGTGTCATAGCCGCGTGCCCTCAGACCCTCACGTATAAGACGCATGTTCTCTGCCTCACGGGTGCCCTGTGTGGTCATGCGTACCAGCTCGCCTCCGGCCTGGATGATGCGTATGGCCTGCTCTATGCACCCTGCCGTATCCATGGTGGCAGTGGTGGTCATAGACTGCAGGCGTATGGGATTGCCGCCACCTATGGCGGTGGTGCCAACCTGTACGCTTATTGTTCTCCTGCGGTTATATAGGGCCATTATCAGTTGGTCTTGAATTGGTATTTTACCTGGCTCAGCTCAGCGTTGGCCTTTTCAATCTTATCCTTGAGACCCTCCTTGTGGGCTGCCAGACGTGCTGCCAGCTCCTTGTCGGCTACAGCCAGTATCTGTGCTGCCAGTATGGCTGCGTTCTGTGCGCCGTTCACGCCAACTGTGGCAACGGGTATTCCTGGGGGCATCTGTATGATTGAGAGCATGGCGTCCAGACCGTCAAGCATACCCTTGATAGGCACACCGATTACGGGAACGCAGGTGTTGGCGGCAATCACGCCGGGCAGGGCGGCTGCCATGCCGGCTGCTGCAATGATAACCTTGATGCCACGTTCCTGTGCACCCTTGGCAAACTCCTCAACTGCCGCAGGTGTGCGGTGAGCTGAGAGTGCGTTCATCTCAAACGGAACCTGGATGCTGTCCAGAAAGGCAGCGGCCTTTTCCATAACGGGCAGATCAGATGTACTGCCCATGATAATGCTTACTACTGGTTTCATATATGTCTTGTTAACTTTTACGCATTCTTGCTACAGGAATTCCAATCTGCTCCCTGTATTTTGCCACTGTGCGTCGAGCCACCTTGTAACCGCGCTCGGCAAGCATATCGGACAACTGCTCATCGGTGAGCGGGTTATCGTGGTCCTCGGCATCGGTAGCCTCACGCAGCAGGCGGTGTATCTCCTTGACCGATACCTCTTCACCCCCCTGGGTCTTTACGCCATCGGTAAAGAAGGCCTTGAGCGGGAATGTGCCGAACCCGGTCTGCACGTACTTTCCGCTGGTTACGCGTGATATGGTCGATATGTCATATCCGGTACGCTCGGCCACATCCTTAAGGATCATTGGCTTGAGCAGAGTCTCGTCACCCTCCAGAAAGAACGGACGCTGCAGGTCTATGATGGCCTGCATGGTACGTGTCATGGTCTGCTCGCGTTGCTTGAGCGCCTGTATGAACCCGCGTGCCTTGTCCAGCTTGCTCTTTATGTAGATGGCCGCGTCACGCTGGCTGCTGTTGCCGCCCTTTATCTGGTTCTCAAGCATGTCAGAGTACTCACGGCTTATATGCAGCTGCGGAATGTTGCTGTTGTTAAGCGTAAAGTGAATCTCATCATCATAATTGTCCAGCAGGAAATCCGGCACAATATGCTGGCGGCTGTGACCTACCGTCTCACCCAGTGAACTGCCCGGACGCGGGTTGAGCTTTATGAGCTCGGCAATCACCGCGTCAGTATCTTCACGGCTCAGCTCCAGACGGGCTGCTATCTTGTCCCAGCGCTTGTGGGTGAACTCATCAAACATGGTTGATATCACGCGCTCCTGGTACTCCTTGCATTTGGAGTCCGGTTTGCGGCGTATCTGTATGAGCAGGCACTCCTGCAGGTTACGGGCACCTATGCCGGCCGGGTCAAACTCCTGGATGACCTTGAGCACCTGCTCAATCTCATCGACCGATGCATCGGTATCATGGTAGAATGCCAGGTCATCCGATATGGCCTGCAGATCCTTATCCAATATGCCGTCATTGTCTATCGAGCCAATGATATAGAGCGCAATCTTCATCTGGCGAGGGGTAAGGTCCTGCTCGCGCAGCTGCTCATAGAGTATGTCATAGAATGAGCGGGTATCGGCCAGAGGGATATCTGCTACAGCATTGCCGGAGCCTCCCTGTCCGCGGTCATACCAGTCATCATCGTCATCGTTCCAGTCATCACGGTTGCTGTCATCATATGACTCATTCTCATACTGGTCAGCATCATCACCAGCTCCATCATCCGTATCCTGCTCAGGTGACTCCTGAGGTCCGGACTCAAGGGTGGGGTTATCGCCCAGCTCGGTACGTACATGCTCCTCCAGCTCCAGGGTGTTGAGTTCAAGCAGACGCGCCTCAAGCACCTGCTGGGGCGATAGCGTCTGGACCTGAGTTTGGGCCTGGACCTGAGTCTGTATGTTACTTAAACCGGGCATGTGATGTCATGAATCAATAGTGGAAACTGCTGCCGCCTATGAACTCACGAACCAGTGATGTGGGTGGCAGGTTCTGGCTGGGAATGGTACGGAACAACTTGAGGAAATCCTTAAGCTGGCATGCCTTGGCGTACTCGGGGCTGTCCTCGGGTACCTCCTCCAGCAGCGGGGCAACCATATCCTTTATGACAGCAATCTCAAACATCATGGCCGAGTTGAACATGGCGTCGGCGTTCTCCTGATAGGGAAATATCCATTTCTCCTCACCGGCACGTACCGATGGCCAGCGGCCTATGGTGTCCACGGCCGAGTAGCTGCGGTACTTGTGGTCACGTGTGAGACGGCGCAGCAGGCGGTTATCGGTAGTGGGGATGTAGTTGTGCTGGTCTATACGTATGCTGGTAAGTGCCGATACGTATATCAGGAAACGGCGGTCAGACGGAATCTCGGGCATAAGGTCCGGGTTGAGCGCGTGGATACCCTCTATGAGCAGAATGTCATTCTCACCCAGCGTGATAGGCGGGTCAGTGAACTCACGTATGCCACCCTTCTTGAAATTGAATGTGGGCGGCTGTACGGTCTTACCAGCCAGAAGGTCCTTAAGCTGCTCATTGAAATAGGGCAGGTCTATGGCGTAGAGTGACTCAAAGTCATGCTCGCCGTTCTCATCCAGCGGGGTGTGGTCACGATCCAGGAAATAGTCATCAAGTGAAATCACCTTAGGAGTGAGTCCCTGTGCCATGAGCTGTACCATAAGACGCTTGCTGAATGTGGTCTTGCCCGATGATGACGGGCCCGATACCATAACCAGCTTCAAACCCTTACCCTCATTACGGCGTGCCACAATCTGGTCAGCTATATGTACAATCTTCTGTGACTGCAGAGCCTCAGCCACGTTTATGATCATGTTGCTGCCACCCTTACGGATAGCCTCATTCAGTTCTCCAAGAGTGGAGAATCCTAGAATACCCATCCAGTCATGATGCTCCTTGAACATCTCAAACATCTTGTCCTGGCGTATCATGGGTTCCAGCTGGTCGGGGTTGGCACGGTTGGGTACGCGTACCAGTACGCCGCCTGCCATCAGCTCCAGCCCAAATACCTTAAGGCATCCGGTGTGGGGAGGCAGGGTTCCAAAGAACCAGTCGGGCATATCATCCAGAGTGTAATATGATGAGTATATGGAACCTACGCTGCGCAGCAGCCTGGCTGTATCCTCACGTCCTGCGGCGGCCATGATATCGGCCACATCCTTGGTGTGGGCTGTATGCTTTATGAACGGGACGCTGCGGCCTATGATACTGCCCATACGCTCGCTGATGGATGTGACATCATCCTCAGTAATCTCATGGTCCAGCTCTATGGGGCAGTAGAAACCTTTTGATATGGCGTTTGATACCCTGATCTTTCCGCCCGGAAAGAGCTCTGCCACAGCCTTGGCCAGCACAAATACCAGTCCGTGCGTGTAACAGCGTGCACCTATGCTGGTGGTTACATCCAGGAACTCAACGTCACAATCCTCATAAACCTTGGCCTCCATATCCTGAACCTTGCCGTTGGATGTAACGCACAGGGGGACACCCTTAAGCTGCACATTCAACTTGCCGAACACCTCAGTGTAAGTCACGCCAGGGTTGAAACTCTCACTCTTCTTGCTGTTGATGCAATAGATTTCCATACCTATAGTATTTAGAGTCTCAAAATTACATCATTTTTTTGGTATAGGTGGGACCAAGGATGTAAAATACAGCTAAATGCACACTCATTTATCAGACCGTTTATAAATTCTTACACATATACTATATTTGGTTGTATAATTATAAGATTTATTTGTATTTTTGATGACGCTAACTAATTAATTGTATTCAAGTATGTTAATAAAAAGGACATTTAAGCCATTAAGATGGCATTTTGTGATTATTTTTCTCTCTTTCTTTTTTGAAAACTTATTAGCAGACAATGTAATTAATTACAGCTATGATTCATCGGGAAATAGAATCCTTAGTGAACGTGCAATCATTATACGGGGAACAGACAAAGGTTCCGGACGTAAGGGCAATCCTATGACAGATGATCTGTCTGCACATAAGATAACAATATTTCCCAATCCCACTGACGGTTTGTTTAGCGTGGAAATTTCAGATATTGAAATTGCAGTTAATGCTTCAATAACAATATTCAGCACATCTGGTAAGGAGATCTATACAATCAAAGAACCGGATGCTGTCAATGACATAGATATTACAGACAGCCCCAACGGAATGTACATTCTGAAGATAATAGTTGATGACGAAACCAGTATATGGAAAGTAATAAAGTATTAATACCTGACAGTTATGAAAAGAATTGAATTATTGGCAGTAACTATATTGACTGCGTGTTCGTTTATGTCCGCTCAGACTGACTATAATAGCAATCATAACCTTTTAGAAATTAATAGGCCAACAACTGAAGATAGAGCACGATTTGAACTGTGGAAAGAGAATAGTGTCATACCCAATCGCTCTTACCCACAAGGTAACACTTTGCAGGATCCCATAGCAGCAGGATCATACTCTACAGATTTTTTCTATACAGATACCAAGATATCAGACTATTACGATGACAATTATGGAGTATATGGTCCAGATATATTCTACACTTTTTCATTGGCTGTGCCTATGAATGTAACCCTTACACATCAGGGATCAGATGCGTTTGATACATACATGCATCTGCTTGATTCTTCGGGAAACCTGATAGAATCAAACAATGATTATGATGGCATAGGTCATTGTGATAATATTCTTCTATCTTTCATCCAACGTCAACTGCCAGCAGGAACCTACTATGTTGTATCTGAAGGAAATTGTTGCGTTGATCCTATCAAAACCAACATAACAGGATATGCATCATCTTCATACGGGTACTCTAGCATACCATCAGCTTACAGTACTGATCCCAGCACTGCTGTAGGTGGAATGGGCAGCCAGTTCGGTGTGTCATCAATGGGCGGAGCAACATACAGCATACCCATAGAAGTTCCAGTAGGAGTAGGAGGCTTGCAACCCCAATTGTCTATAGTATACAACAGTCAAGCCGGCAATGGACTGTGCGGTTACGGTGCTAATTTGTCCGGATTCTCATCCATTACCCGCGGACCCAAAAATATATATCATGACAATTCTGCGCAAGGTGTCAATTATCTTGACGATGATGCACTTTTTCTAGACGGAGTACGCCTGATACTAGATAGCCTTTCAGTAGCGGGGCAAAATGGAGCAATTTATTATCCAGAATCAGATCCTTTTACACACATAATTGAACATGTATCCTCTTCGCCCGCTGGAATATGGTTTGAGGAACAGAACAGTAACGGACAGGTTTGTGTTTATGGATATAATGATAATTCTCGTTTGTCATATAACAAAGGAGGTGTAAACAAAATACATTCCTGGTATCTATATAGCGTTCAGCAACCAGATGGAAATTTACTGACTTGCAGCTATCAGAAAGATAATAATTGCATATATCCATATCAAATTACCTATGGAAGCAACTATAACGCAAACGAATCACCTTACAACCTCATAGAATTCACATATGAAAACCGTACTGATACCATACCTGTCAGGTTTGATGGGCAGAAAGGACGTATGAACAAGCGTCTTAAGACAATAACAAGTAAAACAAATGGAAATATATTTCGTACATATACACTGAATTACAACACTACAGGCGATGGAACGACATTTAAGTATTCGCGCTTGGAAAGAGTGACTGAAAAGAATGCTCAGAATGAGAATCGACCTTACAATAGATTCATTTGGTCATATCTTCCTTCGGTCAGTTATCAGTCATATACGCCATCGATATTATCTATATCGTCAAATGCAGTATCCATAGGAGATCAGAATCTATCCTCTGGGGATTTTAATGGCGATGGTATTGATGACATTTTCGGATACAAGTATACCGGTAGCGGTAAAAATGGTCTAGTTCATCTTTACAAGTATATGTCAGGAAGGGATAGTAATGGAAACGTTGTTTTTAATGATACGGCATATTATAGTTTTACGCCCTCTTATTCATCTGTAAGTGGTGATTATCCATATTATTTCTCATATGCGTTAGGTCAATCCGGCGTGTGTGGCTCGTCAACCGTTGATTACAACGGTGATGGAAACAATGAGTTCCTTTTAGGACATAGACATTGTATGATAAGTGTTGGAGTATATCCGGAAGATACTATTGAACACTATATGTCTTTCTACATGATAGACTCTAATAATAACAGGTTTGGTACCGAAACATTGTTATACACAAACTGTTCCCCATTATATGCTACTGGTGATGTAGACAATGATGGCAGAACTGATATTGTAGTCCTGGAAACTGAAAGAAACAACTGGGGACTAGCCAAGATACATCTTTTGTCTCAATCTGTAGATATATCACAACTCACATTGTTTAATATATTTGATGAACCAATTTCCTATTCAATAGACTATAATCTATATCTGAGTAGTGATCCTGAAAGATTATATCTCACAGACATGAACGGAAATGGTCTGAAAGATATGGTGGTAGTCTGTGAAAATAATTATACTATATATTGGAATCAAGGCGGTTCAATATCATCTTCCATGTTTTCAGATTATCATAAGACGACAAGAAGCGATTTTGATTACTGGAAAATGACAGCTACAGGTGACTTTAATGGAGATGGATTGATGGATTTCCTGACGACAGCAATCGATTCCAGTTCCTGGAAATTCTTCATCAATAACGGAGATGGTACATTCAATAAGATAAATGCCTGTACTCTGAATCTTTTTTATCAGAGCTTTACAACTCGTGATTACGACAAGTTCCATTGTGATGTTTTTGATTTTGATGGAGACGGAAAAGATGATGTTGTTATTACCAAAGCAGTATATGAAAGGGAATCAAACTGGTGGGGTGAAGAATGGGGAGAATTTAACAAGACTCATACGTATTGGATGCGCTCCACAGGCACAAGTCTGGAGCAAGTCTACCATGCAACCTCAAACAAAGTAAGTGACTCTTATCCAAGACGTTTTGTTTCCGGAGATTTTGATGGTGATGGCCGAATAGAGTTGGTAAATTATGGATATAACTGTGTCAGTGGAATAAATTCAAATTCTGATCCTGAATGGCGAATCTATAAAAACTTGAATTTCTCTGCACAAACAGGAAAGGTAACCTCTATTACCGGAGATTACGGAGCTATGACCTCTATAACCTACGCCACCCTTACTGATACAACAGTCTATACCAGTGGCGCTAAAGAAACCTATCCTGCACCTCGTTACACAATACCTCTTAACGTAGTAAAGCAGACCGTTCAAAACAACGGAGCAGCTGGCAGCTTGACCACCCGGTACTCATATGAGGGGCTTAAAACCCACCTTTGTGGTCGCGGTATTCTAGGGTTTGCCAAGACGGTTGCTAACTGTACCACTACTGGCATCAAGACAGAAAGCGGAATCATCCAGTGGGATACCTTACACTACATCCCCAAGGTTACATACACCAAGACTATGATAGGTAGCAGTCTGAGTCAAACTACAAACTCTCTAACCATAGTATCCAAAGGAGGTAAGAAATACTTTGCCTACCCGTTACAGATAGAAGACATTGACATGGATGGTAACAGTGTCATTACAGTCAATCATTTCAATGCAGTTTTTGGATATCAGGAATCCGATACAACATATTATGGAACAAACATGTATCGAGCAACAGATTATACTGACTACATATTTGCGGGCGGAACCTATCGTCCCCAGACTGTAGTACAGACCCAGCGTCATTCGGATGATGCCTCCCCCTACATACGTACCACCACCTATACGTATAACAACACGACAGGTTCGGTGTCGACCATGATAGAGAACTACGGGACAATCAAACCACTCACCACTACATATTCGTATGACCAGTATGGAAACCTGGCTAGTCAGGTTTCCACAGGTAGCGGAATCCAAACACCATGTACAACATTCTACCAGTATGAAAGCACACATCGCTTCCCGGTAAGAATATTCACATATCCCTCGTCGTCAGTACAGAAATACACCTATGACATTTGGGGAAACATACTGACCGAGCAGGACAGTATAAATCTGAGTATAGACAACACCGTTACCCATACATATGACGCATGGGGTGATCTCATACGTACCCAGACAGCCGATGGTAGCGTAGTAACCTATACACGTGGTTGGAACAACAGTTTCTCACAGCGTTGGTTCGTATTGGAACAGGGAACAGCATTACCATGGGTAAAGACATGGTATGACAATCATGGCCGACAGGTCAAGACAGAGAGCATAGGTCCCCAAAACATATCCGTAAACTCAACTACCACCTACAACAATAAAGGACTTACAACCAGCCGGATAGACATAAATGGAGACCTTACTCTCACTTATAATTATACGTATGACTCCAGAAGCAGGTTGACACAGGAAAGTGCTCCGGGAAACCATATCATAACCTATCAGTACGGCAACCGCACTGTTACCATCACTGAGAACGGTAACCGCACCACCACCAAGACCTTTGATGCGTGGGGAAACCTCAAGACACTGACCGCCCCCATATCAAGCTTAACCAACACCTATGCTTCAAACGGTGGAATCAAAACCACAGTATCCGGCGGTTCCACTTGGACCTTCCAGTATGATGATCGTGGCAACCGCACAAGCATGACTGACCCAGATGCCGGCACCACCACCTATAGTTATGACGCCATGAGCCGTGAGATACAACGCATAGACGGCCGTGGAGTTGTATTTGTCACCAATTATGACTACCTTGGCCGTGTGACAACTGAAAGCGCCACACAATCCGGCAGTACCCAGACCATCACCCACACCTACGGAACAAGCGGAACAGGACAGATGCGTTTAATTAGCGAAAGCCTGGGCAGTTGGACCAAGAGCTATGAGTATGACGCTTACGGCAGAGTCACCAGTGAGACAATGACCAATGGTACAGACATAACACGAAGCAAGGCCTACCAGTATGACAGTAACGGACAACTGTCCCAGAAAACCTTGCCGGGAAGTGTAACAAACAGTTACACCTATGACAGCTATGGCAATCTCACAGGAGTAAACGGAGCCTCCGGTGCCATAGTGTGGAGCCTAAATCAGTATACCGGCCGCCGCGCCGTCACCCATACCATCCTTGACAATTATACCATCTATCCAATCATACGTACCACAACACTTGACCAGTACGGTTATCCTGACACTATCAAGACATCACAATACGGCTACTATTACCAGATTGACAACTATGGATTCTCCGCCCAGACCGGAAACCTCATGGCCATGAAACAGAAAGGAATGGATAATCCTATGTATTACAATTATGATAACGTAGACAGGCTCACATCCGTACAAATAGGAAACCAGAACTTAATGTACATTACCTATGCAACCAACGGAAATATAACCTCCAAGAGTGACATAGGCTCATATACATATAGTAGTACCACCAAACCTCATGCCGTACAGTCCGTACAGAACACAAACAATGAAATTGACTATAACGAACAAAGTATAACCTACAACCCATGGGGTAAAGTAGATAATATATGGCAGACAGACAACACAGACTTCTACTATTACTTTGCCCAGTACGGCCCAGACCTAAAGAAAGTCTACTCCACAATGGACAAGACATACCATAGGGCATATGATAAGTTCTTTTGGGGAGATTATGAGGAGAAGACCGTAAACGGCGTAACCACCCGCTACTACTATATAAGCGGAGCAGATGGACTGATTGGACTGTATACCGAGAAGGATGCTGCTAGTGGCACCGTCACCAACAGCTATGCCATCATAACAGACCATCTGGGCAGTATAACCATGATGGTAGACAACTATGATGACTACAACGAAATACGTTATGACCCATGGGGAAACCGCACCGTCCAAGAGTCATTCCTTGATGAAGTAATAGACCGCGGCTACACCGGACATGAGCACCTGGACCAACTG
>Ga0265299_10005547_pt1 | contig 11687 bp, 10 predicted proteins | sample AusTroGonzalo_MG_4_FD_193485 | JGI IMG/M metagenome (GOLD analysis project Ga0265299, IMG submission 193485) | Bovine rumen microbial communities from tropical cattle in Woodstock, Queensland, Australia - Gonzalo_02 | ecosystem: Host-associated > Mammals > Digestive system > Stomach > Rumen ...
ACAAACATGCTCGGGGAGAAGAAGGTAATCGACATCTCGGGCGGGCTTCGAACATCCGACAAGGTTCTTTCCGCCAATGCTGCAATAGACAGCCTCTCGGCCGGACTTATCGCCCCCTTCATATCGAAATTGATGTCTGACATGTCGGGCAGCATTTCTCTGGCGGCAGCCGTCGACGGCCCCTTGGACAACCTCGACATCAACTCACGATCCGGCCGCCTGAACAACTTTGCAGGCAAGCTGCTTTTCACCCAGACAAAATATGTGATTAACGGCGATTTCGAGTTGTCTCCCAAAGGAGTCAACATCCGCTCCGCACGTGTGACCGACGAGGCGAGCGGCACCGGAACCATCAGCGGCAGCGTCAACTTCGACCATTTCAAAGATATCAGCATGGACATCAGGATGCGTTTGCGCAACATGCTGGCTCTGAACACCACAGTCTCAGACAACCCGACTTTCTACGGCAAGGCTGTGGCAAGCAACGCCGACATCACCCTGTCCGGTCCAATAAACGACATCATGCTCGACATAACCGCCACTACCGGACCGTCGTCCATACGCATCCCTCTCGGCTCAGTCACCTCAGCCACCCAGTCTGTCCTGACGTTCGTCGACTACTCCACACGGGTTATGAGCACCTATGACTCCCTGCTGCTGAGCCATGCCATCAAGAAGAACAATGACAAACAGGAGGGCAATTTTGGAGTAAAACTGAAACTCCGTGCCACCGAGGATGCAGATTTGTTCCTCGATATTGACAAGAATGCCGGCAACACCGTAAAGGCCAAGGGAAGGGGCGACATAGACATCAGCGTCCTCAACGAGCAGTTCGACATAAGGGGCAGCTACGGTGTGGATGAGGGAAGCGTCAGCTACAAGCTGTTCGGACTGTCGAACAAGAACTTCACAATCAATGAGGGAAGCACCGTCAATTTCATCGGTGACATCATGAACACTGACCTCAACATCACAGCCAGATACGACACTAAGGCTTCGATTACCCCCCTGCTGGCAGACTCCACTTCCTCAGCCGCCCGCAAGAGTGTCCAGTGTCTGCTCGGCGTGACAGGGAAGCTCTCCAATCCTCAGCTCAGCTTCGACGTGGAAGTCCTGGACCTTGAGCCCTCTGTGCAGGCAAGGATTCAGCCCGCCCTGATGACCGAGGAGAAGCGGATGAAGCAGTTCGTGTCCGTAATCCTCACAGGCAATTTCCTCCCCGACGACCAATCCGGCATCAACAATGCCAATGTCAACGTAGGCTACCTCAACATCGGAGAGTTAATGGCAAGCCAGCTCAACGATATACTCGAGCAGCTCAACATACCGGTGGACCTCGGGCTCAATTACCAGAACAACGACAGCGGCCGCGACGTTGTTGACGTAGCCATCAGCACCCAGCTCTTCAACAACCGCGTCACGATCAACGGCAACATAGGCAACCGCCAGTACAACACGGCCGGCAAGAGCGATGTCATGGGAGACATCGACATTTCAATCAAACTCGGCAGGAAAGGGCGCACCAAGCTGACGCTGTTCTCACATTCAGCCGACGATTTCAGCAGCTACCTCGACCAGACACAGCGCAACGGCGCAGGTATATCTTTCAGCAAGGAATTCGATACTTTCAGAGAATTGTTTCAAGGTACTTCCGACACGCCGCGACGTCGTGAACGCGGAGATAATCAGCCCCTTGAAAGACGGCCTGCCCCTCTAGAACGATTGTTTCGTACAAACAGGTATCAGGAGTAAGCCCCAGAGGTTCCCATACCATCCTCTTGCGGGATATCCCCACCAAAAGCGGCCTGCCGCATTCCTTGAATTCCCTGAGTCTGGACAGCATCTCGAGATTCTGCCTCACAGTCTTTGCGAAACCGAAACCCGGGTCGAGTATCCATTCCTCAAGGCCGGCAGCTTCCGCACGGCGGCCGAACTCCACGAAGTATGCCTTGACATCGGCCACCACATCCTCATAATCGCACATCGAATCCATGGTCTGCCCGTTGCCGCGGCTGTGCATGGCAATATACGTCAGCCCCAGCTCCGCCGCAGTCTCAAGCATGCGGCCGTCCGCCTCCCCCGCCCTGATGTCGTTGACCATGAACGGGCCTATGACGTCGTAGCAGCGTCTGACTATTTCGGAAGAAAAAGTATCTATTGAAAACCTGCATCCGGCGAAGTTTGATGCTACAAGCTTCAGGGCGTCCCTGAGCCTCCTCCATTCTTCCTCCTCCCCTTCATAAATACTGCCTGGCCGGGAGCTGCACGCCCCGATGTCTATTATGTCAGCACCTTCTTCGAACATGGCGGCCACCCTTGCGCTGAAGGCATCCGGGTTTTCAACCCTGCTTTGTCGAAAAAATGAATCGTCATTGAGGTTTATGATTCCTATTATGTTAGTATCTTTGTACATATACATGCAAAGATAGACATAATATGCTAATTGTGCTCGAAGGGCTGGACGGAGCCGGCAAGTCCACCCAGGTCAAACTGCTCGACGGCTATCTGAAATCAGCCGGAATGAAGACAAGATTCCTGCATTTCCCCCGTTATGAAGCCCCTGTTTACGGAGACCTTATCGCCAGATTCCTCAGAGGGGACTTCGGAGACAACGACACAGTGCACCCTCAGCTGGTTGCGCTGCTGTATTCCCTTGACCGCATCGACGCAGCTCCCGTCATCAGGGAATGGCTGGAGCAGGATTATTGCGTAATCCTCGACAGATATGTCTATTCAAACATCGCCTTCCAGTGCGCTAAAGTGAAGGATTCAGCTCAGGCGGAAAGGCTCAGGGAGTGGATTTTCAATTTTGAATACACTGTTTCCGGCATTCCCAAGCCTGATTTCAACATTTTTCTTGACGTTCCCACAGATTTCGTAGACCGGCAGCTGAAGCACAACCGCAGCGGCAGCGACCGCGACTATCTCGAGGGCAAGAGCGACATCCACGAATCGAGCATAGAGTTCCAGAAGAGAGTCCGTGAAATCTACCTTCAACAGTGCAGGATTGACATCGACTTCATACGCATCGACTGCGCCGACGCCAATGGAGACATACTCCCTTCTCGCATCATATTCGAAGAGCTCAAACACATAATATCGCAAAGAATCCTATGAGATTAACCAGGGCGCTCTGCAGGCTGGTCTTCGGTCTGACTTTCATTTTTTCCGGTTTTGTAAAGCTGCTTTCCCCCGTCGGCACTTCGCTCATAATGCAGGAGTATTTCTCCGCTCTTCATCTGAGCTTCCTTTCCGGCATTTCCATGTATGCGGGGCTGCTGCTTGCCATATGCGAATTCACCATCGGCATGTGCATCCTGCTTTCCGTCAGGATAAAGTTTTTCGCCGCGGCAGGCTTCTACCTGTGCCTGTTCTTTACCCTCCTGACCCTATGCCTCGCCCTGTTCAATCCCATCAGCGACTGCGGATGCTTCGGGGAAGCCATACACCTTACCAACTGGCAGACCTTCTTCAAGAATCTGATACTGCTGCCGGGCATCGCCCTGCTTTTCTTTCAGCGCAAGAAGATTCCGCCCATTGCCAACCACGTCGTCGAATGGGCCTTCGTCGCTTTCTTCGGACTGGTCTCAGTCGCCATCTGGCTCCATTCGCTCTTATACGTCCCTGTTTTCGAATTCACACCATACAAGATAGGCTCCTTTGTTTCCGACGAAGAGGAAGAGGTAATCTTCGAAACCACCTTCATTTATTCCAAGGACGGCAGGCAGGAGAGTTTCACTCTCGACAATCTGCCCGACTCAAGCTGGACTTATGTTGACACCCGGACCGAAATGAAGGGCGACACAGGCAAGTATTCTGACTTCATAATCCAGTCTGCAGAAGGATACGACGTATCTCAACTGATACTGACGGGCAAGGAAGTTGTCCTTGTGTCAATCTATGACCCTGCGAAACTTTCGGACAAATACTGGCAGCGGATAAGGTCATTCTGCGAAAAGGCAGTCGCCGCCGGCGCCGAACTTTACGTAGCGGCATCAGTCACCGACCGCGACATCCCGGAAGACTTCCCCTTCGAAATCCATTACGGTGACCGCAAACTGCTTCTGACCATCAACAGAGCCAACGGCGGGGCCACACTTTTCAGCGACGGCTACGTAGTCCAGAAATGGACAGCCGCCACCATGGAGCAGGGCGGTCTTGATAAAATTCTGGAGCAGGACGGTGAAACGTTAATCCTGCGCAATACCATAAAATCAAACGTAATGATGTCCTGCCTCATGGTAGGAATCATTCTTTCGATGCTTCTGATATACTATATCTGCAAGGTGGCTTACAAAGGTTCCACAATCAACCGGCGCTCATAGCACGTTTTTTGCTTTTTTGTGGCCTCCGGCTTGTTTTAACCGGAATTTTTCCATAACTTCGAACGAATTTTTGGCTTATATCAACCTTAATATCAAACACTCAATATGAAAGATTTTTCAAGACGCCAATTTCTCAAGACTGCAGGCGTAGCCACCGCCGGAGCAGTCCTCACCGGTTCTGCAGCCAATGCAGCATCGAAGGCCGGCGCTTTCGCTCCCGTACAGACTGAGCTGGAAGCCGCCAGAGCTGACGGGCAGAAAGTCCGTCTGGCATGTATCGGTGCCGCCAATCAGGCCGCATCCGATATCGGACAGTTCGACAGGTCAGGCATTTGCGAAATTACCTGCATCTGCGACGTGGACATCAAGAGCAGGGGCTGCCAGCAGACCATCGCAAGGTATCCCAAAGCAAAGGTGTTCCAGGATTTCAGGGAGATGTTCGACAAGGCTCACAACGACTTCGACGCCGTTCTAGTAGCTATCCCTGACTTCGCTCACTTCCCTGCAGCTATGCTCGCTGTCTCTTACGGCAAGCATGTCTATGTGGAAAAACCCATGACCCGTACCTTCAACGAGGCCGAGCTTCTGTGCGACATCGCAAACCGTCACCCGGAAGTCGCCACTCAGGTCGGCAACCAGGGTCACTCAGGCGAGAACTACTTCCAGTTCAAGGCTTGGGTTGAAGCAGGCATCATCAATGACTGCACCAAGATTACCGCTCACTTCAACAACTGGCGCCGCTGGTACCCTTACGATCCCGCTATTACCAAATACCCCGAGGCAATGCCGATTCCCGAAGGAATGGACTGGGATGTATGGCTGACAACCGCCAAGTTCCACGAGTTCAACGAGAAATATCACCCCGGCAACTGGCGTGGCTGGTATGACTTCGGAATGGGTGCAGTCGGTGACTGGGGTGCCCACCTCATCGACACCGCCCACCAGTTCCTCAACCTCGGAGTTCCTTACGAGATAGATCCCGTCCATGTAGTAAACCACAACGACTTCTTCTTCCCGTTCGAGACCACCGTACGCTACAAATTCGCCGCCCGCGGCAAACTGCCCGAGTGCGAAGTTACATGGTATGACGGCGAGAAGAACATACCGCCGCTGCCTGACGGATATTGGGACACTGCCACCAACGCTGACAGCACCATCCCTACAATCAACGTCAACGGACAGCAGGTTGACCCGAGATCTCTCGGCGGAAACGCCGGTCAGAGGCCTCAAGGCGGACAGAGGCGCGGTGCAGCTCCCGCAGCCGCAGGTCCTCAGGTTCCCCAGCCCGGTACCGAGCTTTACTGCAAGGGTCCCGACGGAAAAGACCTCATCATCAAACGTGGTTCACACGCAGCCGCATCACAGATTATCGGTGCAGCAAGAGCAAAGGAACTCGAGAAATACATGCCCGAAGTTCCCGAATCTCCTTCTAACCACTACGAAAACTTCCTTCTGGCGGCCATGGGCAGGGAGAAGACCCGTTCTTCATTCCAGATTTTCACCCCGATGTCCCAGATGTTCGCACTCGGCACCATCGCAATGCGTCTCAACAGGAAGATTATTTTCGATAACGTCACCAAGACTTGCGTCGGCGACCGCTTTGCAACCGCACTGCTCTGCGACCAGCCGCCGAGAAAGGGTTGGGAAGAGTTCTACAAACTTTAACGTTCCGCAATCATGAGAATATTGAAAAATTCAATCCTTCTCATCGCAGTTGTTCTGCTGGCCTGTGCACAAAGTTGCAACAGGCCAGTTGACAACAGCAAGTACTTCAATCTCGGACAGGTGGTGACCGCCGACAACGAGCTGACAGCCGCTGAAAAGGCTCAGGGCTGGCAGCTTCTTTTCGACGGCGAGACTCTGGAAGGATGGCATATCGCCGGAAAGAGCGGAGTCCCTGACAGCGGTTGGGTGGTTACCGAAGGGCAGATTGTAAAATATGCCCAGCAGCCTGGATCCCGTCATGCTGGCGACATCGTCACTGACGCTCTTTTCAAGAATTTCATCGTAAAGGTGGATTTCAAGATTTCCGAGGCCGGCAACAGCGGACTCAAGTACTTCGTGGATCCTGCCATGGAAAGCATCCCCGGAGGTGCATCCATCGGATGTGAGTTCCAGATGCTCGACGATGAGAGGCATCCCGACGCGAAAGCGGGTGTCAAGGGCAACCGCACCCTTTCTTCGCTCTATGACCTGATTCCCGCTCAGAAGGAAGACGCTCCCTTCGACCTCTACGATTTCAACACCGCGATGGTTTATGTATGCGGCAACCACGTGGAGCACTGGCTCAACGGGGTGAAAGTCGTAGAATACGAACGCGGCACACAGATGTGGAACGCGCTTGTGGCTTACAGCAAGTACAGACACTACCCGAACTTCGGCAACGCCGAGTACGGCCATTTGCTGCTGCAGGACCACAACGATGAAATCCGCTTCAAGAACATCAAGATTAAAGTATTAGACTGATCTATATGAAAGACATTGTCATTTCGGGTAAGAGGGTGAAGACGGAATTGCTGATTGCGCTGTGCTGCTTTGTTTGCGCAGTGCTCATCAACGTGGTCTGCATCATAGTTTACCATTCTCAGTGGCATGAGATTTTTTCACAGATAGGATTCACTGTCTTTGTAGCGGCAGTGCTGTATGTCCTGACGATTGTCGTAAGACTGATAGTCCTCGCCTGCAGAAAAATCTTTTCCGGGAGAAATAAATGACATCCTTCAAGTATAGCGACAAAAACATCTCCGCACCAGTAGCATATTCATCGTTCAGGACGATGCATTCTGTTGCGGAGATTGTTTTGACTTATTTCAGCGAGGAAGAGTCGCGGGCCATGACAGAGGAGGTTTGGGTCCGTACAAAGGAAGCGGAAGACAAGTTCAACCGCTTCGACAAGGACAGTCCCCTGACCCTTGTCAACAAAACGGCTGCTGAGGAGCCGGTGGCGGTGGATGACGAGTTATACATGGCGCTTGAGATGTGCAGGGTTTTCTGCAACGGCACTGACGGCTATTTCGACATCACTGCAAATGCGGTCTCCCGCACAGCCCCCGGGGGAGTGAAAAATTATGAACTGGACGGAGCCTCTCACACCGTCCGCTTCACCGACCCGTCGGTAAAGCTCGATTTGGGAGGATTCGCAAAGGGATACGCACTGGAGAAGGCATGTGACATACTGCGCAAAAAGAATGTTACATGCGCTCTGTTGAATTTTGGAAACAGTTCCATATATGCCTTCGGCACCCATCCCTATGGAGAGCATTGGCCGATATCAGTGGAACATCCGTATTTCAGGGGCAAGTGCGCACATACGTTTGAATTGAAAGATTGTGCTCTGTCCATCTCGGGCAGAAACAGGCGCGGAGCCGGACATATAATAGACCCTTTCACAGGCAACTATGTTGCAAGGGAAGAAATGATTGCCGTCAGCGGCGACTCTCCCTTGGTCTGCGAAGTCCTTTCCACCGCGCTTTATGTGGCTCCGAGAGAGAAGAGAAGCGATATTTTGACCCGTTTCAAGGGCTATTCGGCAAGCGAACTTTATTGCTTGACCGATGGCACCACGAATGTAATTAAAGTATATTGATACAAATGGATAAATTATTGACCCGTAAAGAGTTCCTGTCCAATTTGGGCAGCCTGGCAGTAGTAGGCTCCGCCTTGTCCCTGTTCCCGTGGCTTACATCCTGCACCGAGAAGGGGCAGAAGGAAATCGAAGGGCAGGCAGCCAGACTGGGTATAATAGGCACCGGTTCGCGCGGGCAGTTCCATATCGCGAACCTGCTTGTGGACAAGAGCGCCAAAATCGTGGCGCTGTGCGACGACTATGAGCCCCATCTTCAGGAAGCTGCCGCAATGTGCCCCGATGCGAAGCTTTACCGAGACTATCGCCAGATACTCGATGACAAGGATGTGGACGGAGTCATCATCTGCACGCCCCTGCATCTGCACGCTCCAATGACCATAGATTCCTTCAGGGCCGGCAAGCATGTCTTCTGCGAGAAATCCATGGCTTATTCCATCGCCGACTGCCAGGACGCTATCCGTGAATGGCAAAGGAGCGGCAAGGTGTTCGTTGTCGGGCAGCAGAGGCTCTTCGATCCCAAATACATCAAGGCCATGGAGCTCATTCATTCCGGTGCAATCGGCGAAGTGGTCGGAGTGCGCAACTACTGGTACCGCAACAACGACTGGCGCCGCGAAGTGCCTTCTCCCGAATTCGAAAGGCGCATCAATTGGAGGCTCTATAACGAAAGTTCAAGAGGATTGATGACCGAGCTGGCCTGCCATCAGCTGCAGAACGGCTCGTGGGCGATGGACCAGTATCCTGATTCCGTCACAGGAATGGGGAGCATCCGTTACTGGAAAGACGGACGCGAGGTATTCGACAACGTAGCGGTAGTATATGAGTTCCCCAATGGTGTTCATATGACATTCGAGTCAATTATTTCCAACAAGCATTTCGGCATGGGTGAATTCATCCTCGGTTCCGAGGGCACCATCGACCTGGTCAAGGGCATCATGTACAGCGAGCAGCCAGCATACCGCAGCGGCATCGAGCAGTTCCTGTTGCAGATCAAGCAGGGAATCCTGAGCAACCAGGCCTTTGCCGGCAGCAGCTGGTCACAGGAAGATGCGTCTTCCGACCCGGGCATCCGCTTCACTGACAAAATCATCACTACCGACGGTTCGAGCAGCACCGGCGCCACCAACGACGGTTCCATGGAACTGGCTCATGCTTTCTGCCATGCCGTCATCACCGGACAGCAGCCCGACAAGATTGTAAAGGAAGCGTACTATGCAACGGCTCTCGCCCTGCTGGGCGACCAGGCCACCCACGAGAAAAAAACAGTGTATCTGGAGGATTCCGACAGGATACTGTAGTTACTCTGTGTCCAACCTTCCTGCTGCGCGTTCAGCACCGTAGGCGAACAAAGCGAAATCTCCCAGGCAAGGATCGCCCGGGAAGATTTTTTTCAGCCCCTCCGTTATTTCAAGGGCCGTCTTGAGGTCGGCCTGGCGGCGCGTCGTGAGCCCGACTTCGAGAGCGACACGATGTACATGCACGTCGAGGGGAATTATCAGCTCGGCCGGAGATATGCTCTTCCACAGACCAAGATCTACTATACCGTCGCAACGGACCATCCAGCGCCTCAGCATGTTTATCTTCTTGTTGGCGGCCGAGGGGTCGCTTTTCTGGCCGTAGATTCTGGTGCGCATCTGCTCCTGCGAAAGAATCTCAAGGCTTTCGTTCTCCTCATAGAAAAGTTTGAGATTGCCGCATATACGGGCGAACTCGCTCCATTTGACAGTACGGTGCAGGCTACAGTCATCGCAGCGGTAACGGCCGCCGATTATATAGGCATAGGGCTCCCACCCCATCTCGTCGAAGGCACGGTTGCAGTCGCGGACTATCATGTCGCGGCGTCCCCATGCCAGGTGGGCGGCAATCACGGCGGCGACTTCGACATCCTGCAGGCAGGCTTCTCCCCTTTTCATCAAGTCAACGAAGTGCTTCGGAAAGATTATAGGGTCCGTCTTGAAGTATTCCGGAGAATTGTACTTGCTGGCGTACTGTTCAAGTATATGCATGGAACTCATAGTCAATAGGCAAGCACTTTCGGCTCAGTCGTCGGGCCGAAGACTTTCAGGTGACCGTCACTTATTTCCATTTCGTCTATGAAGACCACACGCTCGCTGCCGGTCGCTGCAGTACGTCCGTGATAGACGCAGTAGAGCCGCTTGCCGTCATGCGAAACAGTGATGCTGTTGTGCCCCACTCCGGTGACGATGCCTCCCTCCTGAGTATTCTTCTGAAGCACAGGATTGTCAGCCGATTTCTCGAACGGTCCCAGAGGGTTGGATGAAGTGGCGTAGCCTACGGCATAATTCTCACCCGCATAAAAATTGGAAGAATACATCATATAGTAGAGGCCGTCCTTCTTGATGATGAAGGAACCTTCAGTCCAGCGGCGGTTGACTTCGCCCGAAGTGACGGAGCGGCTCTCCCACTCGGCCTGGGCGTCGGACATCGTCTTGGGCGGGCAGAGCAGCAGCACCGGCTCGCCGATTACTCCGCTGAAATCCGGCTCTAGTTCCACTCCGTACACCCAGCTCTCCTCTATCTCCCGGAACAGGCCCTGCTCCCTCGCCCAATCTGCAATTTCGCTCTCAACAGGATGCTTGTAGCAGCAGCGCGAGAAGTAGAGATAGCATTTGCCGTCCTCATCGAAAAGCACGTTGGCGTCGATGGTCGGATAGCCCGGCTGAAACAACGGGCCGCCGGTTTCCTCGAAAGGACCGGTGGGTGAATCAGATACAGCCACGCCAATGCTGAAGCGCTCTTCATCTCCGTAGGGGTCATCCTTCGTATTTGCGCTGAAGAACATGTAGAACCTGCCGTTCCTCTCGTACACCTCAGGAGCCCAGAAGCAGTCCAGAGCCCATGAGTCAGGAGTGTTCCCGTGATAGACAGCTCCCTGATACTCCCAGTTGACCAGGTCTGCAGATTTATAGCAGCCGAAACCGTCGCTTACACCTCCTGTTCCGTACATATAGTAGTTTCCGTCAGAGGCCAGCAGCACGTAGGGGTCGCCGAACTGAACGTCGAGTGGGTTGGAATACTCAACCTGCCCGCCTGTGCGGCAGGCACACAGCAGAAATGCCGTCAGTGATAAAAACAGAATCTTTTTCATATCTCTTCAACTTTTTGATTTTTCACATACCATAGGAAGCCTTTCACGCCTGGATAGCCCATCTGCCTTAGCAATTTCATATAACGCCTCACCTGCCAGGCATAATACTTTCTTTCTTCTCCGAACTTGTAGTCCACGACTATGGTTTCTCCGTCACGGACTATCACCCTGTCGGGCCTCTCCACGTTGCCGTCTGTATTGATGATGGACAGCTCGTTATACACAGTGCTGCCGCTGTCGAACCAGTGCCGGTCAGCCACCGAGCTGACAGCTTCAGCCAGCGAAGCCTTCACGTTCTCTGCCTCGGAAGCAGGCAGCAAGCCTTCATCCACAGCTCCGGCCACAGCCTGAGGCAGGTCTTCCGGAACGTTGACAGAGGCGAGTATGTCGTGCAGCACTATGCCTTTCTGCCTGGCTCCGGGCTCTCCGAAGAAATCGGCTCCGGAATAGGCCATCTCTATTCTCGGCCGGGACGGAGCGTCTTCTTCCCCGGCTTCTCCCTTGACCATATACGGTATAGACACGAAACTGTCCACAGATTCCTGAATCCGTTTATCGGAATCATCCGCCGAAGGCACACAGCCCGCGGGGCTGCCGAATTCATAGACATTTCCGTCTTCTTCTACAGGTTTGCAGCATTGCAGCAGCATTCTCGCCATGCTCTCGG
>Ga0265299_10005548_pt1 | contig 11686 bp, 26 predicted proteins | sample AusTroGonzalo_MG_4_FD_193485 | JGI IMG/M metagenome (GOLD analysis project Ga0265299, IMG submission 193485) | Bovine rumen microbial communities from tropical cattle in Woodstock, Queensland, Australia - Gonzalo_02 | ecosystem: Host-associated > Mammals > Digestive system > Stomach > Rumen ...
GCTAAACCTACGAATAACAGAATGAGACATACTAACATCAACATAGGTTATTCACCTTCCTTTTCTAGTTCTTTAATCTTAGCTTCACGTTCTTTGATTAAATTCTTTTCATTATTAATAATAGCTTCAGGTGCGCGAAGTCTTTCGAATTCTACTAATCTCTTTTTACTTTGTTCTAGTAATGCTTTTTCAATTGCTAATTCTTGTTTCATTTATATCATCTCCTTTATTAATCTTCTCCCCAAACGCCAAATAATTTATATTCAACTTCAGGTTCATTTATAATTTCTATTTCACTTTGAATATTAAAGAATTCTTCTACATCAGTAGATGCCCTCTTTAACATTCTTTTAACTTCATTAGATGAGTAAAGTAAATCATTATACTCTACTTCAATATCTACACCTTTTATTTTAAATGTTTCTCTCATGTTAATCTACCTCACATTTTAGTTATACATAATATACTACAACCAATAAATTTCTTTTCAAATCTTTTAAGTGCAAACTTTTCATTTTCACTTTCTACTATTAGTTTATATATTACATTGTCATTATCTTTCTCACTTGTAAATCTAATTATATATCTTGAAGTTTTCATATTTAATCACCTCTTACAATTATATTATACCATAAAAAAGTTAGTTTGTAAATAGTAAAATAAAAAAAGATCTATAAATTTTTATAGACCCTAAATTATTATATAGTTATAGGCAGGTGTTCGCCCTCTACTAAGTCGGACTCCTCCAACATTCGATACGTAACTCCTTTTATCAGTTTACTTATGTGCTGAGTTGGCAACCGCAATGATCCCCAGATGTCTCCGAGTCTGGCCTTACCTATAACTATATTTACATTTCTATTATTTTTATTTGAACTACTTTTAAGTTTTGATTGTTATTATATCTATATCTTATATCCCATAAAGCCTTAGCCTTATTATCATATACTTTTGCAAAGTTTAAATTAGAAGTAAACTTATAGCCATTTCTAAATGCGTTTGCAACATAGATATTATTAACTTGATCTTTCAATACATAGTTTGCTATTTTGTTTCTCATACTAATTCCTCCTTTGCATCTACATATATATTATATCACAATTTCTTTTATTTGTAAATAGTATTTTTAAATATTTTTTAATTTAATCTTTAATTACTTCTAAAACTTCTTCATAACCAACTTCACTATTTTCATCAGTAATCATATAGTCTTCAAATACATTACCTTCTTCACCACAACGAACTCTTGTTTCAACAACTGTTTCAATTCTAATTGAATCACCTGTACACATGTATGCTAACCAGCCGGCATCGAATTTGATCTTATTGCCAACTTTGATGTTTTCTAATTCTTCTCTTGATAACATATTAATCACTTTCCTTTCTTACTTACAATTATATTATAACATAAAAAGGCCATTTTGTAAATAGCCTTTTTAAACTTTTTTAAATTTTTTTATTCTTTAAATAATGGTCTTATTTCTTTATAGTTGTTTTCTCTATTGTCAAACCAATTAACAACTTCTATTTCATCTCCAGCCCAAGTGCCAACATAATTAATATCAGTCACCTTAGAACCTCGATAATCACCACCCCCATAACCATTACCTATTGCTGTAAGCAAAGGTAGTGGATGAATTTTACAACCCCAATTATCACATTTATTGTCATCACAATAATGTTCCATATCAACAAATTCTTTTTTAGTATGATTAACAAATACTAACTGACTTGAATTTTCCATTCTATTTACTCTTGTAGGTTGGAAGTATTTTTTAGTTTCATTTCTTTCATAATCAACAAACTTTTGAATTATCTTTCTAAACTTTGAACCGAATAAATCAGCATCTTCATAAAAGGCAGGGTTTGGAAATTTCTCTTCACCTTTCGCTTCATTGTCTAAGAACTCTTGCGCATAATCTCCAACCCAAGCTAATCTAAAACTACCACCAGTTTCTAACATATACTTTACAATTGATTCTGTGAATGAATTACCAATGTAAGAATGTTCCATTAACTTTAAACCATTATCGAATTGATGTGAATAAAATGCTTTCTTTGTATTTCCTTTAAATAATATTGGTGTATAATATTGTCCCATAGTTTACCTCCTAATTTAATAAAGTTATAATTATTATTTCTTTGCCTTCACGACCAGGCTCAGTGCTTAACTTACATGACTTAAATACTTCAACTTCTTTATAATATAAGTCAGTTTTAATTTTTGTTATATCTTCATTATTTATATAACCTAAAACATTTTTATCTTTATCCCTTATAATTACGTCTTCACAATTAACATACCTTGTTAATGCAAGAATTAGTGTAGGGCATTTATATCTCTTTCCACGATCCATATTTTCACCGCCTTTAATCTTCATCAACAAAGAATAAATATATTTGACCATTATCATCTTTAACAAAGAATGCTTGATTCCAGATAATTCTGTCCTCAATATCTTCTAAGGAATAGTCATAAGACATATCTAAATCTTCTATTCTATATATTTCAACATATTGATCTAATCGACCGGTTACTATAATTTGTCCACAATATCTTCCATATTCTCCATCTTCAGTTGTAATATTATATTGTTCTGGTTTTTCGCCATCATATTTTCTATATACTTTACCTAGTAATTCTTTGAACATTTGTTTCTTATTATAAAATCTATTAAGTAATGAAGTGCTACTTGCTTCTTTGATCTCTGCCATGTGTTCACAACAATCAAAAGTTTTTCCATAAAATTCAATTTTTGTCATAATTATTCACCGTCTTTCTTTTCTTTTTGTTTATTTTCTAGCTCTTTAATCTTTAATTTTAATTCATCTATTTGTTTTTGTTTATCATCTTCTCTTGTAAAACAACCTTCAAGTAAAGGTAACATTGCAACAAAGATAACACCAAATATTCCAAATAAGAATCCAAACAAGAATAAGTTGTATTTATAGTTTCTACTATCTCCAATTAACCATGTAATAAAACCACAAATGCACCATACTACTAATACGAATATTATATAACTTTGTGTATTCCAATTTAACATATTTCATTCCTCCATTCTTACTTACAATATTATTATATCATATTTTTTATAGTTTGTAAATAGTTATTTTAAACTTTTTTATTATATTAATAGATTATTAAATTATTAACAAATAAAATACTATATATACATTATCTCAACCTTTAAAAAAATAACCTGAAATAGGAAACAGAATTACCTCAAGCTTGATTCATCAGCTAACATGTTTATCATACTGTTCATTCATCTGTTATCGGTGTTGTCTAACAGTGTCTACTCATGGTTTATGCTGTATCCAGAGTGAGGTATTTCAGGACAGCTTTGTAGGTAGAAATATTCTAGATTAAAATAGTTGAGAATAGTAGAGAAGAGTGCACTATGGTCTTTGAAATAGTTAAACTTTAGTAGAGAATAGTGTAGAAGAGTAAAGAAAAATAAAAAGAGTTAAACTTAATTAACTCTTTCTCTTTAACTTTTTATTATTGCCAGTATAATATTTTTTTACTAATTGTGTATAAGTAATTTAATTACTTTAAATAAATAATATTAAATTGTTTGTAAGTTTAGTCAAGTTTCTTACATAAAACAGAAAATTATTTTTAGAATAAGAAACGTTAAACACCAAAAACTAATAAAATTATAAATGACTTTCTTATTCTATTTATATTATACCATAAAATAATTAAAAAGTAAATAGTTAAATTAAAAAAAGAAGACTAATTTAAGTCTTCTAATTCATAACCGATTTCAGCAGGTTCTTCGTCAGCACGATTATATTGAACACAATAAAATGTTAAACCTGTCATTTTAGTATTAAACTTTTTAACTGCTGCATTAACTGCTCTCTTATTAATCTTATCATAATATAAATAACGATTACACCAAGTGTCTTCACTCATCCAATAACCATCACCATCATCATAACATTCTTCGTCTACTTCTTTAATTAGTTCATTTAATAGTTCGTCTGCTTTTTCAATCTTTTCATCAAATGTCATTATTAATCACACTCACTTTCTATATATATTATATCATGTTTTTTCTAATTTGTAAATAGTTTTTTAAAAAGTTTTTAAAACATTTTATTTTAGAATCAGTCCATTTCTACCTCCAAAAGATTTCTTAAATACCTGCGATGACAACTACTGTATTAACTGTCCGCAGCTAAAGGACAGTGCTAGAGAAAAGTGCACACCAGCTGTGGACACAGATGAAAACACACTGATTTCCACTGTGTGCTGATGACAAGCTAACAGACAAGCTTCTGTAGCTGCTTAATCATGTAACAGCTTGAGGTAATTGCGTCTAGCTTTAGAGGTAAATAAAAAAGATGAATTCTAATTAGAATCATCTTCTTTTACACATATTTTCTTAAACTATACTCTTGAACTAAATGCTCTAATCCACATTCGTGGTAAACACCTACTTCAAAAGTAATTATTCTGTCTCTGTGATTTAGATCAGAAAGATAATCATCAGGATTATCATAGATGTCATGTGCATAATCTGCTGCTGTTGAATAATCCTCAAACTTACCTAAGAACATTTCATCTACCAGATCATCTTCTTTTCCGAATCCAGATATATAAACACTATAATTCATTTTGTTTTCACCTTCTTAAAATTGTTCAATTACAAAACTATAACCTTCTAGTTTTTCTCTTGCAAAGTTTAAAACATTCTTTGCATCTTCATAATCATCATATTTACACCATTCATCAATTGGATAAACTTGTGGTTTTAAAGTTCCGATCATATTTACAAAACTTTCATTTCCTTTATTATCTTTCGCTATTACTACAAAATACATATCGTTACATCTCCTTTACAATATTATACAATAAAGAAAAATAAAAAACCAAGTCTAAATTGACTTGATTTCGTTTTTATTTATTATTGATAAATAGTTTCTCAAACTCTTTAATTGTGTAAGTATTTTCTAACGTATTTGATTTGTTTTCATCTAGTTCACAAGTATCTTCTTCAATACATATATAATAAACATCATCAGTATCTAAGGTAATATACATTGTTATATAACTTACATCATCAAATTCATTTTTAGCAATTTGTTTACATGCTTTTTCTATTTTTCTTAAAGTTACACGACCTTCAATCTTAAAACATTTTTCTATAACATCATAGGTCTCAAAATCAAAAGATAAATATTCAGGTTCATCAAAAACATCGCCCCAACCATCTTTAATCCATACATTTACACCAATTTGTTTTATTCTCATAAATCTATTCCTCCTTACAATTATATTATAACACGTTTTTTGCTATTTGTAAATAGTTATTTTTAAAAAAAGTAGAAAATTAATTCTACTTTTATATTGTATAATTTTTATCAATGTATTTATCTAGAACCTCATCATATAAATCCTCATTATCAAAGATTTCACTTTCTAATTCATCTCTATCAACTTCATCAGGGTCTAGGTTATTTTCTTCTATATAAAAATCAACTAACTCAAAGTTATCAGAACCATCAGTTTGTAATAAACAATTCTTAGTATCTGGACCAAAATCACAATTTTTATAAATAGCTTCCATTAAATAGTATAAGTCATCTCCTTGTTCTATAGAACAGTTATCTTTTATTTTTAGTTTATCAATTCTTTCTTTAGGAAGATTAACAATTTGAATTTGATATGAATGACAATCATCAGGTCCATAACTAATAAAGTCTTTTAAATTCTTTTTATAATCTCTCATAACTTCACTTAACTTATGTGTAACTTGATAAATATAAAACCATTCATTGTGTTCGTAACGATCGTAAGTAATATAAACTTTCATTTTTACTTCCTCCTTTTAACATACTATATTTATATTCATTTCAATTTTCATATCATCAAATCTACAATCAACTTTATAATAATCATATACACTTCTTTTATAATTTACTAAGTCAATTAATAAATCATCAATATAATCATATTCATTTTCTTCTTTAACTTCTCCATTAACAATTAAACTCATAACAAATACTTTCTCATTAATATCATTTTTACTTTCAAAAACTTTAATTAAAATATTTCTTTTCATATTTTTTATCACTCCTTACATATATAATTATATCATATTTTGACTAAAAAGTAAATAGTTTTTAAAAATATTTTATTTTTTAAACTATTAATTACTTCTTACATTATATATAATAACACACTTTAATATTTTTATTCAATAATTTAAAAAACTTTTAAAATTTATTTTGATATTAATCACCTAAAATAGGAAACACATTTACCTAACCATGATTTAGATGACAGAACATGATTCATCACTCTATTTATCTGGTGCTTTACTCTATTTTTACTCTATCACACTCTATTTATCACTCTATTCATCAGTGTTATTACTATTATCAACTGTATCCAGATCAAGAGGTAATTGCGTCTAGCTTTGCAGGTAATAAGATTCTTGATTAAAATAAAAAGACTAGAAGTTAATCTAGTCTAGTTATAATATTTATTTCTTATCTCATCATAATTACTCATCCAGTTTGATAAAACTTCACGAGCAGGTTTACCTTTTAATTCTGGAAATGCAGCCTCTAGGTAAGGCGCAGCACCGAACATGTTTGTTACACCTGACTCTCTTAAACTTTCTAAGAACATATAATAGTCTTTCCATTCTTCTTTCATAATTCTAAGCCTCCTTTTGTTTAAAATAAATACAATAACATTTATTATCTTGATTTGCCTTTGGAATATTTAACCACGCACCTCCACCATAGTCATGATATTCAATATCAAAACTTTCAAAAGTTTCTTTCTTTAAAGAACTAAGTGCTCTATTAAATCCTCTCTTTTCAGTTTCTACTCCACGATAGAAATAGTTTCCACCACAACCACATCTACACCAATGATCTTTGCCATGGTAAATCTTTTCAATTTCATCTTCTGTTCTACCAAACTTTTTTAATAAGTCTTCGAAACTAATTGGTTTCCAACCTTCATTTTTTTCATAAACTAACATATTTTTTCCTCCTTATTTAATCTTCAATTATATTATATCACACTTTGAGTAATTTGTAAATAGTTTTTTTGAAAAAAATAAAATATTTGAAATTAGGCCATTTTCGTTTTGTATAATATATTTTATCTACTTATAATAGAAAACTAGAAATATCGCGAATTTGATATGCTAGAATCAATTCAAATAAAAAAGAGTAGAAGTTTAATCTACTCTTTAATCTTATCTAACATTTTTTCTATATCATTTATATATTCTTTTAAATTATTTTGTTTTACATATTCAAGTCTATTTTCTAATATTGCAATTAACTCTTCAATTTCCATTTCTTCTATTAAGTTTTCATTACCTCGCTCAAATGAACTAATCCAGTTAATACTTGTTTCTAAAGTCTCTTGAATAAAACCTGCACCAAAGAAAATACATAACATTCCAACATAACCAACTTCAGTTCCGCCAACTGATATTGCAACCATATCGGAAGTGCATTTACCACAATAAGATTTTAATTCAAGTAAATCATATACTAAACCTGTCTTTGAACTTTCAATTTGATAACCCTCACGTTCATCTTTATAAATTGTTAAATTGCCTTTTGTTTCAAATTCTTGTCTCATAATATTAAATCACTCCATTCATTTTTAACTTCAATTATATTATAACACATTTTATTCAATTTGTAAATAGTAAAATGAAAAAAAAGTTGAAATTAATCAACTTTTTATTCAACTTCGGCAAATAAAGTTTCGGCTGAGATATTTTCGCGGTATAGGTTATTATCAATAATATCAGTCATCCATCTTGCACCAACGTGCATTGCTAATCCTTTGAATGGATAGATTGCAAAGATATTTAGATCAGCTGGATACTTATTGCGACCTGTAAGTTTTGATAGTTTATTCATATCAGCACCTGTAAGAACATAACCTTTAACACCTTCACCGCCACATTCATTCATTGCTAATTCAAAATCTTCTTTTCTTAAACCTTCCCAAGTCATTGCCCAATTGTCATACAAGAACTTTAAATCTTTTAAATCTTTTACATTAGTAATTTCTGCCATAATTTTAATCCTCCTTATCATCTACAATTATATTATAACACATTTTTAACCAAAAGTAAATAGCAAATTTGAAATTATTTTATTTTCATTCTATATCAACACAATGATAATCATAATCATAATCACCAATATTTTCATTCCAATAAGAATTACAAATTTCAAAGAAACCATCTTTTTCATAAGTTGATAAATTAGTTATATCGAAACTACCCCATTTTTTATAAGGTATATTTTCAAATGCTTTTTCTAATTCATCTTTAGTTTTAAATTGATCTAAATATTTCCATACATCATTAATATGTTTAAATTCTTTTTTCATATTTATTTACCTCCTATTTTATTTCTACATTTTGTGTTATTGTAAATTCAACTTCTTTAATATCAAATTCAACTTGATTTACGTGAGTTCGATTAAACCAATTAATTATAGTTTCTACTTCTTCTTTAGAATTTGCAATACCCATTTTATCAATATCATCAGATAGAGATTGTTTATTAGTTCCTGTTTGTGATCCACCTGACCAAAAATTTCTTAAGAACTTTTTTCCATCTTTTGTAAATGCTACATAACCTTTAATTGTTTCTACTTTTTTTAATTCCATATTAATATCCTCCTATTCATTATCTATATATATTATAACGCATTTTTGATGAAAAGTAAATAGTATTCTAAAATTTTTTAATTTTTTTATTCAAAAAATTACCTACAAAAGATTAGAATACGACCTAAGCTCTGCTGTATCTGTTAAACTGTCCATAGGCTGCGGACACTGCTCTGTAAAACTGTCCATGAGGTGTGGACACGCTCTGTTTTATCTCTGTTGCTGGTGTTGTTGCTACAGTTTGCTGGTGTTGATGACTCTGCTGTGTTGGATTAATAACAGCTGCTAAAACTGTATCCAGAATCCAGGTAAATGGAAAAAGCTTTTAGGGTTTTTTATAAAAGATGAATAAAATAAAAAATCAAACCAGAATTGAAACTGATTTGATTTCGTTTTTTTAATTAGTATAACAACTTATTTCAGTAAACTCTTTAGCAACTACTTCTGCTCTTTTCTCTGCTTTCTTTTGAGTTGCTTCATCTTGAGCATCTAGGTCAATAACTTTAACTTTATTGATTCTTGGATCATTTGTATATGCTGCTGTCACCATTCCGCCTTGAACTATAACAAATACTGTATCAAAGTTATAATCTCCATCATATTCTATTCCATCATCATCAATATCTTCCCAGTCATCATAAACATCATTGTAATATTCATCACCAGGTTCTAATTCATTAACTAAGATAGGATATTCATCTTCATAATCTGGATACTGTGGATCATTTTTAATTACTTCCATAAAATAGTTCTCAGCATCTCCTTCATCCTCTGCTTCAAAAGTTAAACCGAATACTTCTTGATCATTTCTGTCATCCCAGAAACTAACTCTAAATCTTTTCATAATTTGAAACCTCCTTATTTTCGTCTTCATATATATTATATCACAAAAAAGAGGTTTTGTAAACCTCTTTTTATAAAGTTTGTATTAAATTTTCTAAATCTTTTATTCTCTTGCAAGAATCATATCTTTGACCGTTAGTATCCATGTCTGGAAACCACTTATTATCTTTATTAACTTGATAATAAGTATAATCAGGTGAGAATGAACGATAAAGACAATCACCATCTGGAGAATAACCATCTGTAGACGGTTTTTTATGTGCCCACATGCCATTTGCACAGCCAGAAGCACCAACTTTAAAACATACATAACCAGTATAACCTAATTTAATTGCTTCTCTTACAAATGCTCTCATTTGATTTAACTTACTTTGACTTAAACGATCAGTCCACCAATCAAAAATACTTAATTGGTCGTAAACACTACGCATAATGTAAGTTCCACCATAGTTTATTAACTTTTCAATCTCTCTTAATACAGGTTCTGCATTTTTACTAGAATAATCTTTTTTATTTTCCATTATTATTTCCTCCTTGACTTATTCTAATTATATTATATCACAAAAGGGGCTTTTTGTAAACCCCTTTTTGTAATTTTTTATAACTTTTTAATAATTTCTAAACTCTTTTGTGTTGAATTTCTTTCTTTATCTAATATTTCTTGTCCGATTTCATCAATCATCTTTGAAATAACATCAAACCTATCATTATCGTCTTTAGGTGCTTTAGTTCTTAGTGGAACATTTAAGAAGGCATCTGGATAATAATAACTATCAGCATTATGAGACCATGAACTACCAGTTTCTATTCTACTTTCTAATTCAAACTTTGCTGTAAGTTCAATTTTGTCATTTGCTAATTTGATTCTAACATAAGTGTCATAAACATCAACTTCTGTTTCAGGATTAGGTATAATACCTTTAGTAATTTGAATAAAGTTTTTAACTGCTTTAGTTTCTTTTACTGCATCTTCAAGTGCTTTAGAATTTGCTTTTCTAATTACTTCTAGTTCTGATGTATATTTTTTACTAACCTCTTTGTTTAAAAATTCTTTTTCTTCTTTGAATAATCTCATTTTATTTTCCTCCTATTTATTATTCTATATATATTATATCACATTTTAAGCATTTTGTAAATGGCCAATTTTATTTTTTTTTCTACCAACTTGCTTGATATACTAATTCATATTTACCTTTATTTTCTTGCATTACTTTACCTATCTTTTCAAATAGTTCGATTGCATCTTTGATATCTTCATAATAATACTTATCATAATAAATTGAACCAAAGAAGCATCCACTTTTTGTAGGTAATAAGTGTTCTGCTGTTGAATCATGTTCTTTATCTTTTGCATTTAAAACTTCATTTAAGTCTTTTAATAATTGTTTACGACCTTTTTCAGAAATTTTAATTACTTGACAATGGTCTATACCTTTACCAAAATGATTTACAACATAACCGTGAAGTGCATTAAACTTTCTAAAATATCCAACTTGATATGAATATCGACCTTTCTTATCAGTGTCTTCAGATTTAAAGTTTCTTTGGTAAATATAATCAGCAAGTTCTTTAATATCTTCTGGATATGAAGTCGGATCAGTTTTACCGGCTTCTTGCTCCCACATACTAAATGCTTTCCAATTATCTTCATCTTTCTTTGGATTCACAATAACTGGCTCTTTTGTTCTTAAATAAAAATACATATCTAATCCCATAGATTATTAACCTCCTTTTTATTATCTACATATATATTATAACGCGTTTTTACTAATTTGTAAATACTTTTTTAATTAAACTTCAAAAATATATTGAACTCTTTTGTTTTGTAATTTAATACAATCAGACCCTTCAAGATATAAATTGAAATCAACTTTTTGTTTTGTGACAAAAGTTCCTTCAAAGTTTACAACTACTGAATTTTCTAATGCTCCGAAAGGTTCACCATAATCATTACCACGAATATCATAAGCATAATAACCTTCTGGTAAAGTATCTTTATCTAATCTAATATCATTAAAGATTCCTTCATAAGTAGTCCATTCTTTTGATCTCTTAGGTCTAACACTAATACTCATATTACTAGCATCTTTTTTCCATTTGTTAAACTTTTCTGCCATAGTTCATTCCTCCTTTTAATAAAATAAACTAATATCTTTTTCTTTTAAATACCA
>Ga0265299_10005549_pt1 | contig 11686 bp, 14 predicted proteins | sample AusTroGonzalo_MG_4_FD_193485 | JGI IMG/M metagenome (GOLD analysis project Ga0265299, IMG submission 193485) | Bovine rumen microbial communities from tropical cattle in Woodstock, Queensland, Australia - Gonzalo_02 | ecosystem: Host-associated > Mammals > Digestive system > Stomach > Rumen ...
GGGGCAACAATTGCCCCCAAGAGGAGTTGCCCCCTATGCCTTTCAAGCTGACTGACACTGCCATCCGAGCGGCAAAGCCAAAGGAAAAACGCTACAAGCTGGCTGACGGCGAAGGCTTGTATATCGAGGTTGCCCCCGCCGGGGGCAAGTGGTGGCGTATCAAGTACCGTTTCGGGGGCAAAGAAAAACGCCTTTCCCTTGGCGTCTACCCTGCCGTCGGATTGAAAGAGGCGCGTACTCGGGCGGCAGAGATTAAAGAGATGCTGCGGCGCGGTCTTGACCCGGGAGAGGAACGCAAGACCGCCAAGGCCGAAGCCGTGATCGTGGAGACCGCCAGGGGGCAGACATTCGAGGCCGTGGCGCGGGAGTGGTACGGCAAGAAGCGGTGTTCATGGACGCCGGGGCATCAAAAAAAGATCCTCCTGCGGCTGGAAAATCAGCTTTTCCCCTATCTGGGCAACGTGCCCCTTGCCGACCTTGAAGCGGCGGACTTTCTCGAGGCCATACAGAAGGCCGAAACGCGGGGAGCGATTGAGACAGCCCACAGGCTTGCGCAACTCTGCGGGCAGGTGACGCGCTACGCCCGCATTGCCGGCATCGTGAAGCATGATGCGGCGGCGGGGCTGACAGAAGCCCTGGCACCGGTCCAGACGCGCCACTATGCCACAATCACTGACCCGGCCGCTATTGGCCGCCTATTGCGGGATATCGACGCGTACCACGGCGAGCCGACCATCTGCCACGCCTTACGCATTCTGCCGTATGTCTTTGTCCGTTCCGGGGAACTGCGGGCCGCTGCATGGGAAGAAATCGACCTTGACGACGCAACGTGGGTTATCCCCGCCGGACGGATGAAGATGCGCCGCCCTCACATTGTCCCCCTGGCCCCCCAGGTGGTGAAGCTGTTTCGCTCCATGCTGGATTATTCCGGCCCTGCGGGGCTGGTGTTCCCTTCCACATTTTCAGCCACGCGCTGCATATCGGATATGGGCTTGCTCAACGCCCTGCGGCGCATGGGGTACGGCAAAGAGACAATGACCATCCACGGTTTCCGGGGTATGGCCTCTACCCTACTCAATGAACAAGGATACCGCCCGGACGTGATCGAGGCACAGCTTGCCCATGGTGAAAAGAACGCCGTTCGGGCCGCGTACAATCATGCCGAATACCTGCCGGAACGACGCGCCATGATGGAGGCCTGGGCAGACTATCTGGACGCCTTGCGGGACGGCACAGACATTCCCCGCCTGGCACTGGACAGGGCAGGGCTGTACGCATGACCGGCTGCCGTGCACGAATTTTATTCGGTAGCATTGTTTTTGAGTGCGCAAAGCGTTCAAAGTGTGCGAAGTCCACGGCTGGCAAAGGTTTAGACCCCATTTTGGTTTGCGCACTACCATTTTCCGAAGTGTGCAAATTGTGCAAAGTCCAGTATCCATGCGGGTTTTCTGGGGCGTTCCCTTTTTGCCGGAATGGCCGGGGAGAAGAACCGGCGGGCTTGTCCCTGCCGGAACCCTTGCGGGGCGTGGGTTTTGCCCGCATTGCCCACATTGAAAAGCAGTAGTGCGCAACGTGTGCAATACTGTGCAACGTTTCAAAAACGGGGCGCACTGACGACGATTTTTCTCCGGCTAGGCGCGGAATAGCTACCCACGCCGAAAAGGAAGGCCCCTTCCTTCCCTGCCGGAGAGACAACCGAAGGGCCGCACAAAGGGGGCGGGAGATGACATACGACGAAAATGATATTGTAGAAGAGCGGCGGCGAAATCGAGTAATCACAAACGAAAGGCTTATTTCTTTGAAGACGTTGCTAGGCCGATGGCGCGGGGCGACGGAGACAGATATTTTAGACACTGAGACGACCGGGGAGCTTGTTCCTCTATGGCGTGAAAAGACAATCCTTTCGCCGGAAGGTAAAAAAGAAACATGGTTGCAGCCTTCCCGTCTGCCGGTATTCTATGACTTCAATGAAGCTCACTTATCCGGTAATGATGAAGCCTTGTTGGGAACTGTTTTCATCGAAAGCAACGTCATATCTGTTGAAAAAGAACATCCCGATTTTCTCTGTATGAGGTTAGATACAGACGATTCACAGAATGAAACGGATGATGTCGCATGGGATGCCGCAGGCGATTCAGATACGGTGAGCCAGCTATTGCAACGCATAGCGGCTTTAGAGAACGACCGGGATTCTTTGGCGGCACAAATAGAAGCGCAGGGGAACCGGCAGGAAGAAAGCACGGAATGGAAAGCCCGCTATCCTATACTTGCCGAGGTTGTCGCAATGGTTGCGGGCGGGGCTGAAGAAAAAGAGATTGCGGCGTTTCTAAAAACCCTTGGCGTGAAAAGGGCAACTCTTGGCGCATTATTGAGCCATGAAAAAACTGTGATGCAGAACGATACTTGGCAAAGGCATGCAGATTCAATCGAGGGAAAAAGGGGGAAGAAAAAACAATGAACCTAGGATAAAAAGCTAGGATGTGAGCCATCCTATGGGATGAAACGCCGTCCTACCTAGCAACGACCGTTTAAGTCTGTCAGCCTCCTAGGAAAAACTAGGAGGCTTTTTATGGTTCAAAGCAATCCCTCCCCTACCCTGCCGGAGACCGGCTTTCTGCGTCTCCGTCAAGTTCTTCAATTCATCCCCGTTGGCCGGTCCCGCTGGTATGAGGGCGTTAAAACGGGAGAATACCCGCCCCCCGTCAATCTCGGCCCACGCGCCAAGGGTTACCGCGTTGCCGACATTCGCGCCCTTATTGACCGCATAAATGAACAAGCAAAGGCCGGAGAGTAGCCATGCTGAGGAGAGATTGGCGACGTGAAGCGGCTGAAGCAAAGGAAATGTGCCATCTCAAGCGCATAGACCCTGAAAGACTCTGTGATCGGTGCGAGTACCTGCGGCGCGTCCAGACGGAAAAGTCCGTGAAGAAGTTGTGCTCTTTCCTGGGGGTGGTTTTCGAGATCCACCGGCGCAAGGGGGGCGGCGATGCGTAAACATACCCCCTTGCATTTTATCGGACTATATGCGACAAAAAAGGTCCCAAACACACAGAGCCGTAGCAATCGGCTTTTGGTCTGCCCCACAGACCGAAAAAGTATTGCCGCAACTTTCTGCCGTCTTTCTTCCGCCCTTATGGGCGCGGAGTGCAATTTAGGCAGGGTGCAACGTGCCGGACGCCGTGAGGCCCGGCAAGCTACTGTGTGGCTTGGGAGCGTTGTTCCCTGCCTTTTTTTGTGCCCGAAAACCCTAAACACACAGAGGTAGAACCATGGAAACGACTTCCGCATTGAGAGAGAACACGGCCCCGCGCTTTCACGACATCGAGGACTTGGCCCGAGCTCTTGAAAACATGCGCGGGATGCTTTGCCCCATCCTTTGCCCCCAAGGCGACGGTGGGCGCACAGAGAAAGAGCGTGCGCGGTACACGTTGCAGGCCGAGGCATACAAGGCTTGTGCGGCGTCACTGAAAGCGGCGGCATCGGCCTTGAGGGTGTACCAAGCGCAGCTCGACATGGCAGCGGTGGGGGGGGCGGATCATGAATAACGACGTTACCCCTGTCATGGCACTGGAAGAAGGCCGCGCCCTGGCATCGTTCCTTGGCAACACGGTGGACTTGCTACTGGATACCGACAGCGAATTCTCTCAGTCTCTGCTGCAAAATCAGGATTACGCATGGGGCCTGCGGATATGCTTCTTCCACCTCGACAAAATGCTTGCCGATGGGCTGGAGGCTACGCAGCGGGAACTGCGTGAAAAGGGGCCGAAGACAAAGGGGGCGAAGCATGAATAACAAGGTGCTGACCCTTTTTGCCGGTCGTCTTCGGGATGCCGGGCTGATCGTCGAGAGCATCGAGGCTGACGGCAGGCGGCATTATTGCGGGACGCGCAACAAGCCCCGCTCTAAGAACGGGCGGTACATCTGCCATCTGGACGCGCCAGCAAGCCTGTGGTGGATGAACTACGACGAAGGCGATGAAGGCACGATGACGGCGGCGGATGCCAAGACGTGGACGCCGGAAGAACGGGCCGCATATCTTGAACGGGTGAAGCGTGAACGGGCTGAACGCGAGGCGGAAGAAAAGCGCATGCGTGAGGATGCGGCCCGGGAGGCTGAGGCGATTCTGAAAGCGGCAGGTCCGGCGCGGGCTGATTTTCCGTATCTGGCCCGCAAGGGCGTACAGCCGCAAGGGGAAATCCGGCAGGGCGAGAGACACGGCAAGCCCTGCCTCATTCTGCCGGTGAGACAGGCCGACGGGCGGCTGACAAGCCTGCAATTCATCTATGCCGACGGGACAAAGCGTTTTCTGCCGGGCGGCGAAGTGAAGGGCGGTTTTTTCCGCATTCCTGCCGACGAGGGGCTGGAAAACGTCGCGCTTTACATCTGCGAGGGCTACGCGACGGCGGCGAGCGTTCATGAGGCCGTGAAGTGTGAAACATGGGTGGCGTTCGATGCGGGCAGCCTTGCGCCGGTGGCGCGGGCGGCGCGGGCGATGCATCCGGATCGGCAGATCATCATTGCCGGCGACTGGGACTCTCCATCGAAGGAGGTACAGGCCCCGGGCGGCGTGGGCGTTCTCAAGGCGGAACGGGCGGCGCGGGCCGTCGGCGGGCGCGTGGTCTTTCCACGGCGCGAGGGCATGGAGGCTCTTGATTGGAATGACCTTCACAAGGCCATGGGGCTGGGCGAAGTCCGCACGCAGTTGATGGCAGATCGTGAGCCTGCCCCATTGCCGGAAGGAGATGCCCCGAAAGAACCCGGCAAGGGTGTTTCGGACGGCGAGGCGAAAGCCCCGCACGGTTTCCGCATGCGGCGCACGGGCAAGCGGCCCGGCCTTTACATGGTGAAGCAGAGCGAGAAGGACGGGGCGACGGTCGAGGATGAAATCTATATCTGCCCGCCCTTGGATATTCTCGGAAAGAGCCGCGACGTTGACTCCGTGAACTGGGGAAAATGGATCCAGTGGACCGATGCAGACGGGCGGGAGCACAAGTGGGCGATGCCCGCGTCCATGCTCGCCGGTGACGGCGCGGAGATTGCGGGCGCATTGCTGGGCATGGGGCTTGAACTGGACCCGACGCAGAAACGGGCGCTCTTGCGGTACCTTTCAGCGGTACAGACAGAAAAGCGCGTGCGGTGCGTGGCCCGCGTCGGATGGCACGATGCGACGCAGGTGAAGCCCGTCTATGTGCTGCCGGATACCGTGATCGGAGATGCGGGGGCCGAAACAGTCGTCTTGCAGACGGCGCACAATGTGCCCTTGTTCTCGCAACGGGGCGGGCTTGGCGGGCAGGTTGAGACGTTCAATCTGTGCCTTGGTAATAGCCGGCTGATACTCTCCGTGTGCGCTTCTTTTGCCGGACCGCTTCTCAAGCTTGCCGGGGTGGACAGCGGCGGTTTCAACCTGTGGGGCGGCAGCAGTACCGGCAAGAGTACGGCCCTGCATGTTGCCGGCAGCGTCTGGGACTATGTGGACACCCTGACAAGCTGGCGGAGCACTGACAATGCCCTTGAGGGCTTGCTTGCCCTTCACAGCGACAACCTGCTTTTGCTCGATGAAATCAGCCAGGCACCCGACAAGGCCGTAGCCGAGGCCGTCTACATGGCGGGAAACGGCAGGGGCAAGGCGCGAGCGAGGGCCGATGCGTCGATCAAGGTTGCCCAGACATGGCGGGCGATGATCCTTTCTTCCGGCGAGCTGAAAGTTACGACGCGCATAGAAGCGACGGGGCGGAGAGTGCAGGCAGGGCAGGAAGTCCGCCTTGCCGACGTTCCGGCGGACGCAGGCGCGGGGTTTGGGGTTTTTGAGAACCTTCACGGCTACCCAGACGGCAACGCCTTTTCCATTGCCCTGAGGGATGCGGCGCGGGCGCACTGCGGACACGCAGGGCGGGCTTTCCTTGAATACCTGACGCAGAACATGGACAGGGTGAAAGGGGAAGTTTCGGCGGCGCTGGACGGCATGGTGAAGGGCTTGTGTCCGGCAGGGAGTGACGGGCAGGTCTTGCGCGTGGCCCGTCGTTTCGCTCTCTGTGCCTATGCCGGATGGCTTGCGGCTGACGCGGGGCTGTTTGGTGACGACATGGACGCCGTAAAAGGTGACGTTGCGGAGAGCATCAAGAAATGCTTTGCGGCGTGGCTTGCTGACCGTGGCGGGACTGAGGCCGGAGAGGATACGGCTATCCTGCGGGCCGTGGCCCTGTTCTTTGAACAGAACGGGAAGAGCGGCTTTCGGTCAGTGACGCGGGACGGCAACGGATGGCATGCGGATGACAATGAAAAAATCCTACGGCAGTTCGGATACCGTTTTCCAGAAAAGCATTTTTTCCTTGTCATGCCGGAAAGTTTCCGGGCCGATGTGTGCAAGGGGCACGACTACAAGCGGGCGCGGCGTCTGCTTTGGAAAAGAGGGCACATAAAAAGAGAAGATTCCCGGCGGTTCACTTGTCGGCTGAATATCGACGGTGAACAAAAGACGGGCTACCACGTCAAGTTTTCCGTATCGGACGGCACGGCGGCAGACTCGCAGGCCGATACGGAATAGCCGTTGAAAGACAGTGCGCAAAGTGTGCAAAAGTCCGCGCCTACGCAGGGCAAAAGCCTTGATACAAGCCGAGTTTGCACATTTTGCGCACTGCGCATTTTTGTAATGCGCAAACTAAAACAGGGGCAAAAACCTTGATACAAGCCAAGTTTGTACGCTTTGCGCACTTTGCACACTAAAAACAGTATTACCTGAAAAGAATTTGGGGAACGCATGAACACGGCAGAAGGGATTGAGCGATTCTTTCAACCGGCAGAAGAAGGCGAAACGGTCGAGGCTGAGGCGGTCGAGAGGAAGGGGGCGGAGCAATCTGATTCAACCATGCCGGATGCTTTGGGCCGTGCCCTTGAAAGCCTGTACCCTGCCGGATGCCTGGAGCGCATAGGCACAATGACGGACGCAGAGATAGACGAATACGCGGGCCGGTTCGGGGTGACCGGCGCGGAACTGGTGGCGGGGATATTCGACCCCGCCAGGAATGCAGACTACATGAACTACAAGCGAGCGGGAGGCGCGTAGTGGCAGGGAAAAGAGGGAGGCCAAAGCGCTTTTCATCCTGCCCAGAATGCGGGGAGCCGTCCATATTCGTACGGCATACGGCGCGGCGGGGGCATTGCGAGAACGTCTATTGCGTCTGCCATGCGTGCGGCGCTTCGCTTCGGTACGTCCAGGCGGGGACCGGCGGGCATTGGTACAGGGTGCGCGTGGCAGCGCAGACGGCGGCGGCGTCATCAGAGGCGGAGGGCGCGGCATGGATGCCCGAAAAACGCTCGGAACTGGGCGCGAGAGCTTCGGAACTTGAGGGGGACAGCCGGGTATATGCGAAAAGAATAAGCGAGATATCCGAGTTACTCGGCATTGAACACGATGCGGGGAGTCTCGCCGAATTGAGCTATATTTTCCACTCTGTCGAGAGACTACAGGAAGATCTGAGGCAGGCGCGAAAGGACACATGCGAGTGGATAAACATTGCCCGGTGGCTTATTCGTAAGTTTGGCAGGGAAACAGTAGAGACAGAAATGATTATGATGGCACGGCAAGCCCTGGGCTATGAAAACAAGTGGGGCTCGGCGTGAACATTACGAAATGGCAACTGATACAGGCAGCTTGTCTGATTTGAGCGCATCCTCTATGCCGAGAGGGTGCGCTTTTTTTATCACAAAAAAAACAAGGGCGGCGTGCTACGCTGGAAATAACACGCCGCTCTGCCATAAAGGAGGTTACTATGGCTGATGAAACTTGCAACCGTGTTTATTATGTGATAATTTTTAAAAAAAGTCAATAATGGGGGGTATCCTGTGGCTAAGAAAGAAGAAAAAAAACAAGTGGCAGATGTCGAAATCCTTGAAGAGTTCGAGCAGGCAGTAGAAAACCTCAAAAAGGAGTTTCTCTACAATGGTGAGCCTGTAGATTTTAGTGCATGGGAATATAAGAAGCAAGCATATATTGCTGTTTCCAATTCGGCGCCAGTTCCTACTTCAAGATACCTAAACGGAATTGATTCAAAGCAGCTGAAACAGGAAGTAGAGTCATTCGATGCGGCGAAACTCGCTTATGATGTGCAGAAAGAGAATGCGCTGGCACAACTGAAAGGCGGGTTAGATGTTGACGCATTCTGCGCTGAAAGCCGTTTAGCTCTCACAAAAGTTCCTTCCATGGAAACAACTGGCGAAATTGAGCCTGTTACTTTCGTCACTCACCTGGAATATGCGAGCCCTGCCCAGATCACGCCGGAGATGTCGGACGAGCACAATGATCTCTTGAAGCAGTTCGACAAGCTCTTGGAAAAGGCAGACGCCGTAATCGCGAAGAACGACGAGCGGCGAAGCGCCATAGCAGCCAAGGCGACAGAAGACGTTTCCCTCCCTGCAAAGCTTGAAGAGCTGAAGCATCAGCGTGAGGAGATGGTGCTGGCAGGGAAGGACGCGACTATTCTGAATGACAAGATGGCGGATATCGAGGTCGCCATTGTGAAGGACGCAACGCGCGTGAAGTGCAACAAGCTCGACCTCGAAGTCCTGGAGCGTCAGCGCATGACTTTCGAGGAACGGCGCGAGGCGATAGCCAAGGTTCGCGACGAGGTTGAACGTCGCCGAAACGCTGTCGATGCCATCATTCTGAGTCGTGATTTTGTCCCGCTCTCGCTCAGGCTCAAGGAAATCTATGAGGCGTATCGGACCGCCAGGGACGCGGCGGGCAACCAATATCAAATTCCCTACTTCGGCAACCAAATCGACCTGGAGAGACTCGACAGTAACGAAGTCCCTATGACAGCCGAACCCAGAGGCAACGGCGGCGTGTCGTATGAAGCAGCCGCGCTCACCGATATTCCGGACGGGACGACCGTTTTGACGGAACTTCCGAAGGATCAGATCGTCATCACTCATGGCCGTAGCCGGTGGACTGTCGGGTAAGCGTGATGGAAACGAACGATTCTAAGCAGGGTTGCGTGGTTTCCCACGCTGCCCTGTGCGAGCTCAAGGAACAAGAGCCCGGCCATCGTTGCAGAACATGCAAGCATGTGCGGAGCGTGAAGGGACGGCGTGGCGCTCGCTTTCTGTGCCGTTTCACTGGACGATGGCTGGACAAGGGGGAGATGAAAACATGATTGGAGCACGCCCCCCGATGATACTGTCTGGCAAGTACAAGGGCGTTTATGCCAGGAAAAAAGGCAAGCCAAAGGTCACCGAAGAGTATTGCCCGGCGTGTGGAAAAAAGTTGTCGTACTTCAAGGGGACGTACGGCACCGGCGGCACATATGACGACCTCTATTGCGTGTGCATGCACTGCGGCGGGAACTTCAGATATTTCGATGGTGGTGATGGCGGCGCATGGTACAGGATCGGAGACGCAGCCCACGAGGTGGAAGTTCCCGGAGATGCGTAATCGGCATGGTTGGCGAACTGATCGGCGGCATGTTGTCCGCATTACTGCTCATTCAGATACTTCGCAGCTTTCGTAGGCGGAAGTGATGGAGGATGAAATGGCGAACGAGAGAAACCTGAAACCCGCTCGAAGCAAGAGCGAAGCAAGAGAGCGCGGCGCGAATGGCGGCCGGGCATCTGGCGTCGCCCGTCGTAAGAAGCGCGACCTGCGTGCGTGCCTGGTCGCCTTGCTGGAGTCGCGCACCGAAGACGGCCGCACAGGGTCGGAGATCATGGCCGCGCAGCTGTATTCTGCGGCACTGTCCGGCGATGTGAAGGCAATCAAGCTGTTTGCCGAGCTTGCGGGGCATACCAGACAGACAGTTTCCTTCACCCTGCCCGAGGAAGTGAACAAGGCGGCGGACCTTTCGCAGATGTCGGCGGCCGTGGTGAAGGCCGTGGCTGAAGGCATCCTGACGCCGGAAGAGGGGAGCAAGCTAGCGTCACTCATGACGGCACACTCCAAGTGCGTCGAGGATTCGGAGCTTGAAGCCCGCATAGCCAGATTGGAGGCAGCACATGAGAAGTCAGACGCGGCGCGTTGATAAACTTATGAAACGATATGTCCCTGATCCGTTGGGACCGTTCCGCGTGTGGTTCAGCTATGACGACGGAACGCCACCGAAGGACAAGCCGACGGAGGAAGAGGTCGAAGCCATTGAAGCCGCCGGGGGGACGGTGTTCGAGGTGCGTTTTGTTTCACGGAATCCGCTGATACTTCCTCCAACTGGATGGTCAGCACTAGCTTGATGAAATAGTTTCTCCTTATTGATCTCCCAGGTCAGGCCAGACCGGGCGCCCCTCTCCCTTGCCGAGGGGGGGCGCCCAAACTTTTTTGACAGTGGACTCTTGAATTGGACCAATTGACGCCTTCGAGCGTGTTGCGTATGGTTATCTTGCCTTCGGACACCGCCTTCGCCGCTGCATTCGCAGAGGTCGCGGACCCGGGGCTTCCCCGCTTTGACCGTCAGGTGTGAAAGACTTTAATCCCCTGGCAGGTATCTCATTCTCGGATGACCCTCGAGAATGAGGATTCAGGCGGGGGGTATCTAAACCCTGCCTCCGGGACGAGTGATTTCAAGACCTCCCCCGGCAGTATCTTGGTAGTTAGGGGATTTGCCTCCCTCGATTCGAGGTTGAGGGTTCTCTCCCGCCGAAGACGCAGGGGTATTTTTCAGCATTTCCTTGATACGTTCAGTGCGATTAGGGCCCTGAAGACGATCAAGGGAATGATCCCCGTTGCATTCACATGCGGCGGGGATTTTCTTTTCTGCTCGTCTGAGGATGAAGGGCAGGATACCCCAAGGCGAGCCGGTCAAAGCAAAACGCGGAAAAGGTGTTCGCAGAACAGCGTAAAAAGCAAAATCTTTTTGCGGAAAAAAGAGCGTTTTTCCATGGAAAAAATGCGGTGAAGCGTTGTGCTTCAAGGCGTTGCGCGTTTCGCTGCTTTGGCGTCCAGGGCATAGGGTATCCTGCCGTGCAACGGGAAAACACACCTGCGCAGGTTGGCGGCGCGAAAAAGAAGGCCGACGCCTCACGCGCGCGTACGCAGGAAGAAAATCGAGAGGGGCATACCATCCACGTGTGGGGGGGAGGATTGCGCGCTTCAAGCTTCAGACCTCTGCGGGCATTCTCTGGACCAATTCTATGGATAGTATGGATATTAAGGATAAAGTTTCAGAAAATGGGTGCTCCAGCAATTGGGAGCCGAGCCACATGCAAGCCTTGACGGGGAAGACTGGGCTTGCATAGAATACTAATGCTTCACGTTTCCGATTCTCTCAGATCAAGCGGGGCATTCTTTCCATTGCCGGAGAGGATGCCCCGGACCTTTTTGGGGGGTAGCGTGAAAAATTGGGGGCAACTTTGGGGGCAACTTTCAAAACTCAAAATCATATTTTTTAATATTTCAGTATGATATAGCATATTCTCGAGTCCCGCCCTCGGCACCAATAAAGATTTCAGAGACATCCGAGAAAGTCCGCAAAGCCAAGAGCCAAGCGGGCTTTCTTCGTTTTTAGCGTCTGTCTATGTCCGCTAAAGTGCGTTGACAGCCGTGAAAAATGGGGGCAACAATGGGGGCAAGTCAAGGGGGCAACAATTGCCCCCAAGAGGAGTTGCCCCCTATGCCTTTCAAGCTGACTGACACTGCCATCCGAGCGGCAAAGCCAAAGGAAAAACGCTACAAGCTGGCTGACGGCGAAGGCTTGTATATCGA
>Ga0265299_10005551_pt1 | contig 11686 bp, 10 predicted proteins | sample AusTroGonzalo_MG_4_FD_193485 | JGI IMG/M metagenome (GOLD analysis project Ga0265299, IMG submission 193485) | Bovine rumen microbial communities from tropical cattle in Woodstock, Queensland, Australia - Gonzalo_02 | ecosystem: Host-associated > Mammals > Digestive system > Stomach > Rumen ...
TCTTGCAACAAACCGTCGTCCTTTGTTCGGACTACGCGCAAGGTTTCCGTCAGGAACGCATGCATAGCGCGCGACTTGCGGGTGCACGAAAAAGGGCGAATGCGCACTACAGTATTGAATGTACCCTGACTTCATAGAAGACTCTTTCCTTGCCTTCGCTGTCGGTGTATCTGCGGCATTCCATTCTTCCCTTGATATGGATGCTTTGTCCTTTTTCAATGATGGAGTTGCCCCAGTATGAACAGTTGAACCATGTCGTTGCCACGGTGTTGCTTTCTGCGGCGTCCACCGCGAGCGAGAATCGCACGTTGCGCCTGTTCTCCTGATACAGTGTTTCCTTGCACGTGCCTACGATTCCCGCAAGTTCTATCGTGTTGATATATTTCATGTTTTTTTTGGTTATTCGTTGTCTATAGGATGCCGATCCATTGCAGCCATTTGTTTATTTTTTCCGGGTTGCAGTCGGCCTGTTTGTTTTCTTTGATGTTGGTAAGGAATTCCGTTACCTCTTTCTTGTTTTGTTCCCATTCCAGGATTTCATTCGGAGCGGGAACGACGCTGTCGTCTTTGTAGATGTCGGCGCTTGCAAGATCCTGTATGGCGTAGAGTATTTCACTGCTGACTATCGACAGGAACGTTATCGCATATTGCCGTGTTGTCTCGACCCTATCGTGTTCATTGACGCACCGTGACGCCTCTTGTAGGTAACCGAGCATTGACGCCTCCAGTTCCGTGATCTGCCTTTCTTCGGGAACTATGAAATAGTCCTCATATTCGTCTTCGGTTATGAGCTCGAAGGGCCTGCCGTGTCTTGCCATCATATACGCCCCGGATACTTCACCCTGCGTGTCGCAGAAGGTGGGTATCTGCATTATCTTTACTGGCGTTCCGTCCTTGTATACGACAGTCCGCTCGGGGTCTTCAAGCCATTTGTCAATTTGAAATCTTGTCATTCTGGAACTTGTAGGTTATGTCGTTCAATTCCGTAGATTCCGTGAAGGGGTTGTATGATATCCGGTAGAACCTCTGGTTCGTCGTTTTGCTGTCAAGGGGACCGTATTTCTCGTCATAGGGTCCCGTCTTTAGAAAATCGAAGCTCGAGGCGTATTTTTCCGCTTGCGGCGTGTTTTGTCCCGAATACCAGCAGGTCTTCAGTCCGTATTTGGACTTGACGTGCCTTGACAGTTCCGACACGCTTTTGGGGTCGGCGTCTCCACCCATGAAGGCCAGGCAGGTGATGCCCGGCTTTGAGGCTATGAGTTTTTCCACGCTTTCGAAGTCCAGGATTTCGCCCGTGTTTTCCCACAGGTGTTTCGAGTGGCACCCCGTGCATCTGATGGGACACCCGGTGATGTTTATCGCCAGCGTTATCTCGTCGGGAACCTCTTGGAATACTATCTGTGTTTCTGTATATCTGAGCATTTTTGTTTAAAGTTTTGTTTCATGATTGCAAGGGCGTCTATGGTGCGGTGGCGGTCTGGCGCTGTTGTCTTGCCAGATGCGACCTTTGTATCATTTGCGACCAGCACCGGGTGCATACGCATTTATGTCCGTCTTTCGTGCGGCTGTGCAGGCCGAATTCGCCGAGTGGCAGCTCGCGCTTGCAGCTTCTGCATATCTTCATTCCCTGAGTGTTGCTTTGCGGTGCGGCGGTGTTTTTTGCCGGCCGCCTCGTGCATGTGTCAAAGTACCCCACATCCCTGCCGGTGGGTATGCATTTGCCGTCGCTGCGGAAGTTTTCGCAATGTCCGCAGATTGTTTGTTGCGCTTGTTCCATGTCCGTTATTTGTTTTCTTGCAGTGATTTTTCGTCAGCCCTGGAATAGTGCCTCGTCGAGGCTTCGATTTTACGGTATTTGTCGAAGTTGTCGACGGGTCTCAGGTATCCTATTATCCTTGTCCACTGCCGCATCGGCGAGCCGCATTTGGGGCAAGCGTGGAGCGGCTGCTTGACGATGTGTCCGCATTCGGCGTTGGTGCATTCGCTGTTGGGGATATTGAAGGTGAAGTACGACGTTCCGTTTGCTATCGCGAAGTCGATGAGCTTCAGGTACTGTTCTTTCGACAGGTGCTCTTCGAGGTTGCAGTGCAGCCCTACGCCGCCGTCGAGAAGTTCGGTGAACTCGCGGCCATGGAGGCGGAACTTGTCAAGGACGGTGGTGCCGGGATCGTCGGCGAGGTAGAAGTAGGAGTTGTAGAGAACCCTGTTGCCGGGAACCCAGTAGCCGTCTTCCCTGTCCCAGTTGTAGTTCTTTGACGAGAGGCTTTCCGCCGGCACGAACTCCTGGTTGAAGATGAATCTGCGGTCGGTGGAGTGCAGCTTGTTCTGCCGGCTTATGGTACCCGTTACCAGGCGGCAGAAGTCCCGGTATGAGTCATTGTATGAACATTGCAGACCCACGAACTCTGCCGCTTCGTTGACGCCGTTGTCGCCGATGGTGCTGTAGAGTTTCTGTATGGAGATGTATCCCGCATTGGAGGCGGTGAACATGCCTTTCCTTTCCGACTCGTACAACATCGTCTTGTATGCTATGTGGTATGCATAAACCCTTTCGAGTATGTTTTCCAGATAAGCCGCGTAACTGTCTTTGTGGTCGAAGAAATGTTCTTTGAGATATTCTCTGTCGTAGCCGTTTTCACGGGCCCAGTCCTGGATGATGCGGTTATGGTTGAGCGTTATGACGTTGCAGGAGCCTGTCTGCACGCCGGTGAGGCCGTTGGTGAACGAGAAGACGTTGTCCTGGATTTTATTCCTGAGCCTGCAGCACGAGCTCAGCGAGTCGGGGTTGTCTGAGATATAGGTGAAGAAGGAGTGACCCTGCGCATACATGCTTGCGGTGAAGTCCTTGTATTCCTTGTCTATGATGTCCTTGCCGTCCGACAGCAGGGCCATCGTTTCGACCGGGAAGGTCACGAGCGTCTTCGAGCGTTCTTTGTTGAACCACAGCATGAACTCTTTCTGGAGGAACGAAACCCTTTCCCATACGGGTCTGCTGCCGTCAGGGAAGCGGAAATCTTCGAAGAGAGCCTTCCAGTAGTTGGCGTCGTAGTATGATACGTTGGTGAACGGCGATTGTGAGCACCTGTTGCCTTGGGGTTGGTTTATCGTGTACACTATTTGTTGGAAGTACTGGTGCAGCACCTGGCGTCTGGTCATTCTGGGTTCAAGGACGATGACGTCTTCCATCTTTCCGTGGTAGCCGTCGCCCCAGTCCTTGGCGCATACGTAGTCCATGCAGTTCCATAGTTCGGCGACGGCGACCGCGCCCTTGACCTGTGACGAGAACAGGAACATCAGGTTGTCGAACTGCCCACAGAATGACGACAGGTGCTCCGGCTTTTTGGTGCCGAGGCCGTCCATGTTCCCGGAGCCGTGTTCCATGAAGGGGTACATGCTGTATGCGCTGCAGTAGGGGATGGGTACTGGGCACGACGATTCGTCGTGGGTGTAGATGATATGCCTCTCTAGGTCCTGCGCATAGGCGAGTTCGTATTGCGGGAACATCTTCTTTAGCTTCTTGCGCATGAAGTTGCGCTGCATCTTCCTGTTTTGCGTCTTCCACAGTTCGCCGTTGAGGTTGGCCACGTTTTTGATGCTCACGTTGGCGTTCGGGTCTGTTTCCGATGAAGATGCCGCATTTTCGCTGCCCGAGATATAGTTTTCGGCATATTCTATGCGTTCTTTGATGGTGCGTTCTTCGCGGTGGCTCTCCCTGTAGAGGATATATGAGCGTGCCACGTCATAGAAGCCCTCGTGCATGAGTATCTCTTCCACGGTGTTCTGTATCTCTTCGATGCCGAACAGTCTGGAGTTCTCGTATTCCTGCGTGAAATGTTCCTCGTACTTGGCGACGAGCCATTTCGGAGGGTGCTTCCTCCTGACGTCGAGGAAGGCCTTGTCCACGGCGTTGTGTATCTTAGTGATGTCGAAAGGCGCTTCCTTTCCGTTTCTCTTGAGTACTTTCATGGTGTGTATTTTTTTATCGTTCGTTCCTTTTGTGCGTTTTGTCTTTTATGAAGAGCACCCAGTGGGTGTTCTGCCTTTTGCCCGACTTGTGTCCGAGCACCGGCGCGTAGGGCGACAGCGCCAGCACTCTGGTCAGAGGTATGTCTACTTCGGACCATTTGAAGATGACGAAGCCATGTTTCTTGACAACGCGAAAACATTCCCGGAAACCTCTTGAGAGCGTGCTCTCCCATCCTTTCTTGGGCAGGCTTCCGTATTTCTTCATCTGCCAGCCGCTGCACTGCCGCTGTTCTTTGGCGCACTTCAGGTGCGGCGGGTCGAAGACGACCATCGAGAAGGTGCCGTCGCCGTATGGCATGGCCGTGAAGTCGGCCTGTATGTCGGGCTTTATCTCGAAGCGGCGGCCGTCGCACAGCGTGGTTTCGAGTGTCCGTATGTCCTGGAAGAGGACGCTGGCGTCTTTTTTGTCAAAGTAGAACATGCGGGCCCCGCAGCACGCGTCGAGTATGGGTTTATTTTTCATCGAACAGATTCGTTTGCGTATCAGCCTGTTGCCGTTGGGGTATGATGGTGCGCACTCTGGTTATTTCCAGGTCCACGGCCTTTTCCAGGCGGCGGCTTTCTTCCAGCGCCTTCTGCGTTCTGGTCTTGGGATTGAAGTACGCTTTCTGCGCGCTGCGCATCTGCTCCACGAGTTCAAAAACTGTTTGGCGTTCATGGCATTTCCTTTATTTACCTTTTTCTTTATTTACCGTAAGGACTTTTCTTTGTATTATTCTCCATGCTTTATTGTCCGGCAGATGGTGTTCGTGTCCGTTGACATAGATGTCACCGACGCCGGGATATGGTTGTTCGCCAGCGCCTTTGTCTTGTCGGTATATTGTATCAGGTCTTTCATCGCTTACTTTTCGTCCTCTTCTTCGTCGTCATCCCGTCCTTCCGTTTTTGCCACGCCCATCTCGAAGAGGAATTTCGACAGGTTCGCGTTCTTGCGCGTGCCGAAGCGCAGGCGCCGGTCCGCGGAGGTGAGTATGAGGTTTTTCTTGGCTCTCGTGGACGCCACGTACATCAGCCTTCGCTCTTCCTCCTCCTCGTCATCCGTGTTGTCGATGCGCAGGGGGAAGAGGTCCTCCTCCATGCCCGTGACGAAGACCGTGTCGAATTCGAGTCCCTTGGCGCAGTGGACGGTCATCATGTTGACCCTGTCGCCCTCGACTCCCGTGTCGGCGTTGGACAGCAGCTGTACGTTCTGCAGATAGCCCGACAGCGTGGGGTTTTCGGCGTTTTTCTCGTCAAGCTGAGCGGCCCGCGCAAGCGTGTCTTCCTCGTACGCCCTGGCGGAGTCCAGCAGCTCGCGTATGTTGTTCGCGCGGTCGCGGGACTCTTCGTTGCCTTCCGCGAGGTAAGCGTCCGCGAAGCCCGTCATGCCGCTGATTTTCTTTGCGGCGTCATAGGGTTTTTCCGTTGCGGCGATGTCGGCGCATTCCTTTATCATGGACACGAACCGCAGCACTCCCTCCTCGGCGTTCTTGCCCAGCTGCACGAAGGGCAGAAGACCGCCGCTTGCCGTTTGCCACAGCGACATGCCGTATGTGCGCGCCATCTGACACAGGCGTGTCATGGCGGCTTCGCCTACGCCCCTTGCGGGAAGGTTGACAACCCTGCGGAAGGCTTCGTCGTCGTGAGGGTTTACGGCGAGCCTGAAATACGCCATCGTGTCCTTTATCTCTTTGCGCTGGAAGAACGACGTGCCGGAGTATATGACGTACGGTATTCTGCGCCTGACCATTGCGTCTTCCAAAGCCCTGGACTGGGCGTTGGTGCGGTACAGCACCGCGAAGTCCCTGTATCCGAGGCCGTCTTTCTTTTTTATGGCATCTATTGTCGACGCCACGAACGACGCCTCGTCGCGTTCGTCGGCAAGCTGGTGGAGCTCCGGCTCCTCGCCTTCGTCGGCGCCCGAGAAGCATTCTTTGTCTATGCGCGTCTCGTTATGTCTGATCAGCCTGTTCGCCGCGCTGACGATGTTCTGCGTCGAGCGGTAGTTGCGTTCGAGCTTTACGACCTTGCAGTTCGGAAACTCTTTTTCGAAGTTGAGTATGTTTTCTATCCTCGCCCCGCGGAAGGCGTAGATGCTCTGGCTGTCGTCGCCGACGACGCAGATGTTGTGGTTGTTCGTCGTGAGCTGCATCAGGATGGCGTACTGCGCCAGGTTCGTGTCCTGGTATTCGTCCACGAGGATGTAGTCGAACATGGACGATATCTGTCTGCGCGCCGCTTCGCAACGATCCATGAGCTGGAAGGTGTAGAGGAGGATGTCGTCGAAGTCCATGGTGGCGCTGCGGCGGCATGTCGTTACATATTCGCCGTATATGCGGCTGAACAGCGGTATGCACAGGGCGGCGTCCGCAGCCTTTGCGCTTTCGTTGGCGTCGTATTGCCTTGGGTCTATGAGGTTGTTCTTGAGCTTTGATATTTTGTTCTTGATGAGCTTTGGCTTGTAGTACGAGTCCTTGGCCTTGTACTCCTCTATCATCTCCTTGGTTCTCCGTTCCGCGGGCAGCCGTCCCTCTTCGAGCACGGCGTTGATGCACCTTTTCAGGCACGACAGCGAGTCGTCTTCGTCCATGATGGTGAAGCTGTGCGGGAAGCCGATATATGAAGCCCAGGGCCTTATGAAGGTGATGAATACCGAGTGGAAGGTCCCCATGCGCAGGCGCACGGCGTCCGCTCCCGCCGTTTCGGCGATGCGGTGGCGCATCTCTTCGGCCGCTTTCTTTGTGAATGTCAGCGCCAGTATCCTTTCGGGCATGATGCAGCTGTTCATCAGCAGCGCTATGCGCGCCGTCAGCACCCTGGTCTTGCCGGATCCGGCGCCGGCGATGATGAGTTCCGGTCCCTTGATGTTGAGGGTGGCTTCCTTTTGCTGCGGGTTCAGGGATTCGATGACAGCGTTGATGTCTTTTCCTTGTTCGTTCATCTTTCTTTTGCCGTTGGCGGCGTCGTTTGAAAATTAAAGTGCGGGACGGTAAATAAAGAAGTGTATGAAAATAATAACCTAACCTAACCTATGAGAATTTGACGAAACTTGCCGTCCCGCACTTTTTTATGTCTTGTCTTATCTGTCTTGGCATCTGCGTGCCAGTTCGATGTATTTCATCTGTTCTGCCTTTGCCTGCCGTGCCATCTGCATGTATCTTTCGTAGGCGGCACGGCTTTCGAGCATGCGGCTTTGCCGCATGAGCATGTCGCTGTATGTGTTTCCGTATGAGGCGTTATAGAGATTGCCGCCGTTACGGGCGCTGCCGTATCCGTTTGCGCACGGGTACGAGCCGCGTGAATATGTGCCTGATACCATGTTCGAAGCGCGTTTCGCCCCGTTGTGCATGTTTCTGTACTGGCTTTCTGCGATCCTTGCCGCGCCTGCCTGATACTGGAGGCTTCTGGCCTCGTATTGGCGCGCAAGCGACAGATACTGGCTCTGCGTTCCCTTGCCGTTGTAGGGGTCCCTGGACACCGCTTCGGGAAGCGGTTCCGGGTTGGCGGTGGCATATGCGTTGCGCGTATATGCCCCCGAATGGGACGCGGTGGCGAAAAACGCCGCTGCCGTGCAGGATGAAAGGGCGATTGTGATGGATGCGATGATGGCCGCTCCGGCCATGTTTTTCATGATGGTTTTCATATCCTTGTAATTTTTTTTGATTGTTTCCTTTCGAACGAGGGGAGGATGGGGCTCCATTCTCCCCGAATGCGGTCACAGGGACAGTCCGCGGGCGACAACTCCCGCAAGCGCACCGTCAGGCCTGCCTGGCGCCCGAAGGGACGCTTTGCGGGTGCGCTTGCGGGATTGGAGACGCGGACTACGCGGGGCGAAACAATCATTTTTGTCTTGATTTTGGGGATACTTGACAAATGTAATGCAAATATTTGTAATATACAAACTACATTATCGGTTCGAGTATTTTTTCCGCAATGCTCTGCGCCTCCGAAGACGCCCTGACGATGAGACGGAAGTCGCGGTTGAATTCGTCAATCCACCTTGAGCATTCCGCAAGGGTGTCCTGCCTTGTCTCGTCGATCGCAAGGCCGCAGCCGGTTATCACCATGCTTGCGGCGATTTCGTTTTCCAGTTCGCTCTGCACTTCGCTTTTGCGGTCCTTCTCTTCGCCATTCCGTTTCTGCCGCGATGCGGTTCGGGCCATCTCGCGGAACACGAGGTTGTACCACTGCTCCTCCGTCGGGAACTGTTTCTTTTCGGGGACGGTGATGGTGCGCCTGGCGTCGTCCGTAGCGCATGCGTTCACCGGCTTCTGGCTTATGGTCACTCCGTATTTGCGCGAGTAGTTTTCGATGAGATAGTCCGCTATGTCGACCGGCTTGCCGGCTTTCCTGTGTCCCGGGGTCTTTATCCTTGATTCTATGCCCTCCGTCTGCGACAGGTGGAAGACCTGACAGCTGCCCAGCGCCCACCACACGGGGATGTTGTCGACGCTTTTGCCTTCCTTGAGCAGGCGCTGGTATTCCTTGCGGTCCTCTTCGTTGCGGAAGCGCGGGTAGCGCGTGTATATTGTCGTCGAATGCTCTCCCTTGCGCACCTTGCCTCCGTTGTCCGAACACTGCTTGAAGGTGAGGTATTCGCCTTCGTGCTCAAGGAGCATCATGTTGACTCCGCCGTAGTTCTTGCGGCTGACGAAGTTCATTTTCCCCTTCAGGGGCGAGCACCATCTCTCGCGCCAGGGGATGCGCCCCTGGGAAAGTTTTATTATGATTTTTGCCGTGACGTCCCTGTACGGTTTGTTGGCGTCGAATTTCTTTTCCTTTTCCTGTTTTTCCATGGTTGTGTTGGTTTTAAAAGTTGCCGATAATATGTTTCCGACGGCGTTGCGAGCCGTCGCAAGAGTGTTGCGGTTGCCTATGGGCCGTAAAAAAAGCGGGCGGCGGATATCGTCCGTCGCCCTTCGCGTTTCAGTTTTGCATGTGTGCCGCCGTTACATTCTCAAGGCGGGCCTTTCTTTTGTCCTTTCGGGCATCGCCGCTTCCTTGCCGCCCTTTCTCTGCGATTGCCTCAGTCCCGACCTGTCCGACATGTCCAGCCTGCCCCTGTCAAGGTTGAAGTATATATATTTGTCTGCAGCCCTTATCGAGCCGCCCCTGGACAGCAGATGTTTCTGGTCGGACGAAAGCCTGCCCAGCGCCGGGTACTCGTTGTTGTTGGCGAAGAGCATGAAGGCTATGTTTTCTTTCGTGGATATGAGTACGTTGCCCTTTTTGTAGGGGTCTTTCTGCACGACGAACTCGCCGTTTACCAGGTGCGCTATCCGTCCCGTCCGTTCCAGCTCCTTCCTGTATTCGTTTCGCACGTCGGCGCCGCCGCGCACCCTTGCGGCGTCCTTGCCCACGTACTTGTCGTTGTAGAGGAAGTTTTCGAGATCCACGGACTCGGGCATCAGCCCGCGTATCTGCCTGACGATAAGGTCCACGGATTTCTGGTCGTATTTCAGTTCGGGGATTTGGTACAGGTGTTCGTCTTCGATGGACCTGCGGTCCGCGATTATTACCTTGCCGTCATAGCGGTCCTTTTTCTCGTTCGCGTCGGCGATCCTTATGATTTTGCCGTTTATGCAGGCGTCGACCCTGCCGCACAGGCGCAGGGCTTTGACTATTTCGGATTTGAGTTGGGCGGACACTCCCGAGGCTCCGTCAGGGAAGATTTTTTCCCATGACTTGTCGTCGTAACGCCCGTTTTTTGGAAGCAGCTCGTTCATGTCGACCTGCTCCATCGACACCTTTTCCGTTCTGAAGGTCTTCAGGTAGGCGTCGCAGTCGAACACCAGAAGGTTTCCTTCGGGCGTTATTACCGAGTTGACGGGGGTGACGTCGGTGATGGCGGTATTGTCCAGCTTGGAAACGAAGTAGCCGCTGTCGGGCGATTTGTCGTAACCCCTTTGTTCCATGCAGCGGGTTATCTGCTCCATGGTCGGCACGTCGCCCTCTACGAAGGGCTGGCTTACCGTCACCACGAAGCCAGTGTTGTCCGTTGCGTCCTCGCGTATTCCGAAGCCTTCTATGTTCAATGCCGTTTCGGGGAACGTCGCGTTGTGGAGCGTTATCCTGTCAAGCATCTTCGGCAAGTCACGGAAGTGCGTCATGTCGACGGTCTTGTATATTTTGCTCTTGCTGTCGTGAAAGACGTGCGCCTCGCTGCCGTCGTTGTATTTGTTATGCAGCATTCCCCTGTCGAGCAGGTCGGTGTCGGGAGTGTCGGACCAGCAGCCGTCCCTTTCGGCCCACTTGCCGATTATTTCTTGGATTCTTGTGTAGCCCGACGCAAGGCTTTTTCCCTGTTCCTTGTCATCTGCTCTTGTTTCCGCTCTGCAGATAAGGGATGCTTCAACATTTCGTCGACCTCCTTCTGACAGGCCTCCGAATACTTCCTGTGGGATTCGTTGATATAGGTTCGATTTGAATGATTTTCCATTTTTTGATGATATTAGGTTGTTGGTGATTTCCAGTATGTACATTCCCTCCCTTGATATCGTATTGTCTTTCGGGTCTATGAACGAACTCAGCGCCTTTATTGCGCTTTCGTCATGCGTGAAGGGAAGGAGCATGTCGCGGAAGTCCGCGCTGGTGGGCGGTTCTTTCTTTTTCGATGCGAAGGTTTCCATTTTTTTTGTTCAAAGATACGAAGGATTCGGAACCCCGTTCTGCATCTGCTCCGCAAAGGTAATTATTTGTCTTTTAAATAAATTGAAAAAGAAGATGAATGTTTATTTTTAGGTGGCGGTTTGTTTCGCATGGTATTTTTTTTAGTTCATCGAGTCGTGTCTGAGTATAATTCCGTTGAGTTTCTTCTTCACTATTTTTCCGAGCTGCTGGGGAAGCTGTGACATGTCGTCTACGGAAACGTAGTTTTCGAAGATGTCCTTGACGTACTGTCCGCCCGCGATGTCCACGCCGACGGGTATGAATCCTTTCTTGGGCAGTTCCCTGTCCGCATCGATTGTCTCGTTTCTGTTGTCCGGGCAGCCGTCCGTAATGATTACCATGAGGCATTTGTCTTGCGTGAATTTCCTCACGCGTTTTGCGGCTATCCGCATTGCCTGGGCCGTAGGCGTTCCGTCCGCGGACACCGTGTTTCCGAGGGCGTAGGGAGATACGGCGTTGTTCTCGTGGTATATCATCAGTCTGCCAGTGGTGAAGCCGTAGGCGAAGAATCGCAGGGAAGGTATCTTCTTGAGGCTTTCCTTTATCAGTATGGCTGCGTCCCTTGCCCCGTTGAGCCTTCCCCCGTATTCCATGGATCCGGATTCGTCTACGAGCATGCATACGCAGGCCGCGTCGGCGGTCACTTCGCCGCGTTGGCTGAAGATGTTGACGTTGCCGCATTTGAGCGACGCGAGCCTGTTCGTGTTGAGCCTGCCGTTTTTCATGCCCATAAGTTCGTAGTCGCGCTCCTGGGTCCTGCATCGCAGGGCCCTTGCCATTGACGGTATCCAGCGTTTTACCTTGGCCAGGGAAGCGTTGTACGCATGGATGTTGCCCTTGGCCTTGGTGATGTATTTTATGTCTCCGGCGCCGGCGCCGCCGCCGACCTTTTCGTTTTCTCCGTTTATGTATTCCTTTTCGTTGCGGTTGCAGAGGCATTGCGCATTTTTGTCTTTGTCATTGGTCGCCTGGCTTATGGACTTTATGATGTCGCCTATTTCTTTTGCGGCGG
>Ga0265299_10005553_pt1 | contig 11681 bp, 5 predicted proteins | sample AusTroGonzalo_MG_4_FD_193485 | JGI IMG/M metagenome (GOLD analysis project Ga0265299, IMG submission 193485) | Bovine rumen microbial communities from tropical cattle in Woodstock, Queensland, Australia - Gonzalo_02 | ecosystem: Host-associated > Mammals > Digestive system > Stomach > Rumen ...
ATAATCTGGGTTGACAAACTGCTCGCACATCATCTGCTTGCAGGTCTTTCCACCAATGATGGTATCGCCATCGAAGTAGTAATACTTAACCCACTGCACCAGATTACCAGAGCCCTCAGCTCCTACTTTCCACACCTTATCGTCTTCGATGAACGGACGATAAGCCATCTGGACGACAGGCGGATTGTTGAAGTCTTTTTCCGTGAAGATACATTCACCGTCCTCATAGCATGACAAAAGAGTGTAGGATTTTCCATCGTTCATCATCAGATGAGCTGAAAGGAAGGGACCGCCGGGGTGGCCGACACCTTCTACCCACAAAGGCTCATAGCCATTGTTCGGACCAAGATGGAAACATCGGAAATACTGCCCATGGGCGGTAATCGTGCTAATACTATTAATCAAAACTTCTCCAAGAGGGAACTTGTTGGATAATTTCTCGCCTTCAGCAACCGAGAAGTCATAAAGTAAATATTCCCGATCTTTCCAACGTCCATAGACCGTTTTGCCTTCTTCCCTCATAAATTCAGGATAAAGGGTCGTAACATTCTTCTCCAAATGCACATTCTTCTCCATGCTCTGTATAGCTTCAGCGGGGTCTGTGCGTACCAATATTTTGTCAATGATCTCATTTTCCTTATAGATCTTCTTATAAGTAATACCGTCAATGATGGTGTCACCATTGATACGCAGGCTGTATTGTGCAGTCTGAAAGTAAAAAGCATAAACACCATCTACCGTTTCGGATTCATATCCTTTCACCTGACAGTTCCACACCTTACCTTCTTCGACGAACGGGCGGTAGGTCATGTTGTCAGCAGGATTTGGATTAGTCAGGCATTTGAAATCATCAGCCGTGAAGATACACTCTCCGTCCTCATAACATGACAAGAAGTTTTCTCCTTGAAGAATACCATTTGGGGGTGTCTCTGCATTTAATTCCATTATGTTCCAGCCTTTTTCACAACCCACGCCCTCGACAATAGGAGCAGAAGCAATGTAGCTGTCGTGATCTATGGGGTCTTCAAATATATCATAATACAAAACATTGAATAGGTGATTATCGTGGAATTGCACAGGCTTGATTGCAGTAAGCTGATAGCAATATGATTCCCATGACAATAAAGGATTATAGCTGTCGCCGACAGACATACCGAAATCATAAAGCAGATGGTCACCACCATCATAATACATCCACACCTTTCTATTCTCCTCACGAAGGGCACAACAATATTCGCTAACGTTTTCGATAATGCGATTCATCTTGTAGTAAGTCTTGCCATCAATCTCTTTGGTGCCATTGATGACGTACGATACGTCCTTCGTCCATTGCTCATCGTTCCATAAGTTATGATAATATTCTTGATAGTTCCACGTCTTCCCTTCCTTCACGAACGGGCGGTAATCATCTGTGGGGGCGCTGCCCTTGTAGATGCTATAATCGCTATAGATCCATTGAAAGACTATCCACCCCTTGGCATTAAGAGCGTCTACCTGCTTTGTCGTGATGATATTTTTCTCCAAATCTTTGTCATCTGCGTTGAATACACAAAGGAAACCTTCTTGCTGTTGATAATTCAGGTTGTCGACGATATGATCCATTGCTGCGCCATAGAGCTGGTTCGTAGAGCAGTTCAGAGCATTCAGCACATTATCCTTCGAGAGAATCAGCTTTGTTATCCTGTTCCTATTGCAAGAGCACTTCTCAAGCTTCGTGTTCTTCGACAGGTCAAGTTCCGTCAGCTGGTTGTAATTACAATAGAGTTTGACGAGTTTCTTGTTATTCGAAACATCGAGCTTTGTGAGATTGTTATAATGGCACTCGAAGTCAATGAGTTCCCTGCATGCTGAGACGTCGAGCGTAGTGATTTTATTCGAGCTGCAGATAAGTAGTTCCAGTTCCGTACATGCCGAGACATCAAGTTCTGAGAGCTGATTCTGGTCACATCTGATCCATTTCAGTTTCGAGCAGTTCGACAAGTTGAGAGCTTTTAACTTATTAGCAGCGCAATTCAGCGTGTCGAGCCTCGGGCATACCGAGAGGTCGAGTTCCGTCAAATCGTTCTGGTAACATGTCAGTTTGTGGAGTTCTTTGAAATGCTCGATGCCCTTCAGACTTGCAATTTTTTTATAATGGACATCGATTTCCTTCACACAAAGAATCTCATCATCATCGAGGACTTTATTCTGATTCCGATCGATAGCTGTACTCAACACATAGTTACGGAAATTCTCATCGGGAAAGTTCTGCTCGTTAATTTCTCTCTCATTTTCTTGATTTGGCAGTGCCACTATGTTCTTGAAATTCTTCCATTCCGCAGCCGACCTGTAATCATCGACACTGCCTGCAGGCACATGGAGGGTTATTTGTGGGTAATTATCAAATGCTTGATCTGCAGTATTGGGCACAGTTGTAGCATAACAGTAAATATCCTTTAGGCTTGTACATCCCGAGAACACAAACTTGCCAATAGTCTCTATGTTGGCTGGAAGATGGAAATATTTCAAACTACTACAACTACCAAAACAAGAATCTTCTATCTTTTTCAGAGATTTAGGAGGTGTGACATAGGTCAGGTTCTTACAAAAAGTAAAAGCCCCCATACCTATTTCTTCAATTGTATCAGGAATGACAACAGAGGTAAGCTTAGAGCATCTATAAAAGGCATAATCCCCTATCTTGATAGAGTTACCACCTATTGTGACGCTAAGGAGGTCTTCGCATTCACGGAAGGCTTCATCGTATATTCTATAGACAGGATAAGACTTGTTTTGATAAACAATGGTTGCTGGAATATTAACATTGCCAGCGTATTTATTAGATTTTACAGGCATCACAGTTGCTCCCTTTTCAGTAAGGAAATAACAGACACCATCAATAGTTAGCCTATACCCATCTGCTTCTGCAAACATAGGCATCAACATAATTATAAATAGCAATGCAATTTTTTTCATATCTTCTGTTTTTTATTTCGTCAATATCTGTTCGAGTGTTACATCGGGATTGGTTTCTCCGAACACGTCCTTCTTCAGCTTGAGCTTTCGGTGCTGAACGGCAGAGATGGTGATGCAGTAGATGTTGCCGATGGTGCGGTTGCTGATGCCCAGTCGGGTAAGGATGCACAGCCGGATGTCGTCTTCCTGCATATTAGGGTACTGCTCACGTAGGTTGGCAAAGCGGTTGTTGTCGATGGCATTGAGCGTACGCTCTATCTCGCTCCACTCCTGCGGTTTGAGATAGATGAGCGCATCGCCGCTCTGGCTGAGCTTCTTCATCACCTCCGTACGTTCGAGGATGAAGTTCTGAAGGAATGTCACCACTTCGTTTGTCTGATGCAGCAAAGTCCTCTGATGCTCGGCCTCCTGCAGGAGCTGACGCCTCTCCTGCTGTTGTGCACGCATCCTATAACGAACGACCAGTGCTATCGACAGGATGACAATCATCGCAGCAATGATGACGACAAGGAGCGTACGGCCATAAATCTTTGAACGGAACTCCAATTGCCGGTTCTGCATTTCCTGACGCAGCGTCTCCTGATAGTACTGATCCTTCTGCCCGAGAGCATTGTAATAGATTTCCTCTACTTGCCCGAAAGCCTCATCAATGTCATCCTCCACCTGTGTGGCGCCCATCCGTCGGAGTGCTATCTTGGCGAGGTTGCTCTGCACGATGTAAGCCATGTGGACATCGTCGCCCGGCCGAATCTGCCGATAAACGGTTTCTGCCGAATCGAGCATGTTGAGGCTGAGGTAAGTACGGCCTAACACTTGTTGGATACCGGGCAACAGCTCTGCCGTCGATAAAGACTCTGCCCTACGAGCATCGTCGAGTGCCTGACGGTAATCTTCCTTTGCCCAAGCAATGTTCGCAAGGCTGGTAAGCGTCTGACACATAAGGTCGGTCATTCGGTTTTTCTCTGCAATGTCGTAGGCGCGACGGACGAAATCAAGCGCTTCATCGTATGAACCATCATTAACGAATGCCACCTGTGATGCGTAGGTTCCTGCATAGTCGAGCAAGATGACATGATTGCGCTCGTCGTCGGGATGTTGCTCATAGATGCTCAGGGCTTTCTTCATCAGCTGCAAGGCCTGCTCAGGGTTGCTCTGCGACAATGCCTCAGCCAATCGCTGGTACGCGATATAATAGGTGTGCCAATCCTCTGACTCTTCCGACAAGCGGATGGTCTTTCGCAACAAAGACTCACCCAAGCGGATGCTATCGCCTGCCAAAGCAGCCTCCGCTTCCTCCAGACAGCCCGCTGCCGTCTGTGGATTCGGTTCTTGCTGCGGTTTGTTGCAAGCTATCAGAAGAACGCCAATAAAGAACAGATACAATGTTCGTGTATACATAGTTATTGGTTCTCGGTGCAAAGATACAACATTTTCCTATATGTTGTATCTATTGCCTATGGAAAATAAATAAATTGTACAAAATTGTAAGCAACTGCTTACTAACGAGTTACAAAAAGCAATAGACCATACCCCATGGAAAATTTATGGCTGGGGTATGGAATTATGTTTTATAAGGGCCTCTATATAATACCACTTTGGCTCATTCGTCAGAGATGCCACAGGGACGGGTGAGTGGCATCTAACTGATAATAGTTGTTTTCTTTTCACTTCGCTTCCAGATACCTCACGTACTCGCAGGCAGCAAGCATTAAGAAGATTTAACATCCTATTGGTATATATTTGTATAAATTTCATTATTTTTGCAAATTAAATTTATGGATTCTGCAACAGGTAGAATCTGTATTTAATCAGTGAATGTTAAATAATTCAAAATATTAGAACTATGAAAAAGGACTTTCTATGGAGTTTAATGGCTATCATGATAGCCATGACAATGAGTGTAAGTTTCATATCTTGCAATGATGATGACGACAACAATATCAGCCATGACATTGACTATGTATCTGCCCTGACTGGTATTATAGACAGGGAGAGCGGTCTGCGACTGAAGTCATTCAGCCAACAAGTGCTGCATTATTCGGACGATGGTGTGCTTGAATCTGTCACAGCCTCGTATGACAATATGGAGGATCAGTTCACCTTCGACTATCCTGCAAACAAAATAATAGAAACCTGGAAGTACTCCGATGGTAAGACTGGTTCCCAAATCTATTCGGTCAAATACAACAACCAAGGATATATCACTGTTTTTGATACAGATTATGAAGAAGAGGGTTATGCTTCGACCGAAAAGAACTCGTTCAATTATGATAGCGAAGGCCATATGTCGTCTTGCTCATTGTATGGAGTAATTGACAGGATTAAAGATGGGGAACGACTCTATTTGGAATGGAACTATAAGGTTACCTTTGACTGGAAAGATGGCCTGTTGCAGTATTTGGCTTTCGATGGTGAGGAAACTGAAAACGAAACGAAGTCATCAGGTTCCTATAAATATAAGTATTACTATGATGCCGATTACCCGAATAAATATAAGCAGTGGGGCATATACCAAGGTTTCCCGACGGTAGGTGACAGTTACTTTTTCCTGCCATTTATCGGGCTGATGGGTATCGGCCCAGATAGGTTGCCTTCAAGTATGACCTACATCGACAAAGATAATCAGGAAGATCCTGATCACAAGTGGAATTTCCGTTTCACTTTCAACGAGGATGGTTCTCTGGCCACAATGGCAGGTTTTGTTTTTTCTTACGAATATGCAAATGGGAACGGAGGAACTCGTCTGGCGGCTCCTTCGGTAATGGCTGTAAAAGAGGAAACAGGTTTCAGTCCGGAGCATCGACATGCCCGCCTCTTCGGTGGCGTTCCTGTGACAGGTAAAGAATAGAAGTTGCTATGAAGAGATGCCACAGGGACGGGTGAGTGGCATCTAACTGATAATAGTTGTTTTCTTTTCACTTCGCTTCCAGATACCTCACGTACTCGCAGGCAGCAAGCAGGAAGGCACCGACACCAAAGTTGGCTTCGCTGTTCTGGTCGACAGTCTGACCAGGAATGGCACGTTCGCCGATGGGTTGCACGTAGCCCACCTTGCCAGACTTCTGAAGGGCAGTCTCCGTCAGATATCTCCAAGCCTTGGCGATGACGGGGGCAAACTCCTTCTTCGGAAGGTATCCATGATTGACACCCCACAACATTCCGTACGTAAAGAAAGCCGTTCCAGAGGTCTCAGGACCTGGAGCGTGCTGCGGATCGTACATGGAGCGTGTCCAATAGCCTTGTGGTTGCTGGCAGGCGGCGACGGCACGGGCCAAGCGGGTGTACTTATCGACGAAGAACGGTTGGCGCACATACGTCTCAGGCATATCCTGAAGGACCTTGGCCAGACCGGCCAGCACCCAGCCGTCGCCACGCGCCCAGAAATCTTTCTTACCATTGGCCGACTTGTGCTTGGGATAGACATACTTGCCATCGCGGAAGTAGATGCCCGTTTCCTGGTCGAGCATGATCTCATCTGAATAAAGGATGTTCTGATAGAGCTTATCCAGATACTTCGTATCGCCCGTGAGCTTATACATCTTTGTCATTACGGGCATCACCATGTAGAGCGCATCGGCCCACCACCAATAGTCATTCTGCGGGGAGTCGGCCTCATAGCCCATTACCTCAAGGGCTCGCGCCACCTTCTTATCTTCGGGCGCGATGTTGTAAAGATCAATGTACGTCTGGAAGCAAATCTGCCAGTCGCCGAAGAGCACGTAGTCCTGCCCCTCACCGTACTGCTTGTACTTCCACTTCGCGGGGTCGGATTCTTTGGCGCCCTTCCACTCGTTATATTCTGCCCAGCGGATACTGTAGTCGAGCATCTGCTGGTCCTTTAGGAGTTTATATACTTCCATGTTGCCTGTATGATAGGCGGCGTTGTCCCAGAAGGAGCGTACTTCGGGGTTGTTGTTCTGTTGCCAATAGGTATTGACACGACGGACGACTTCCTTCACCTGGGCTGGCGTCCAAGTGCGCGCCTGGAGGGTGGCGGCAACGACAACGGCAAATAACAAAATTGTTCTTCTCATCTTATGCTTATAGTTTAATGACACGGAATGAATAGGCTGGCAGGACGATAGCATTGCCGGCCTCGCCCTTGACGATGGTGAGCTGCTGCTCCTCGGGACTACCGGCAAAACCCTCTGTCGAGGCCGTGGCGGGAATGTCGAGACCGCGGACGGTCAGCGACAACTCAGTAGGCAGGGCGTTGACAAGTTTCAGGTAGGTGGCTCCCGTCTTGGAGTCGCGAACGACGCTGGCGCCAACACGGTGCTGGCAGGTGGAGTCAATGCCGCTAAACGACGATGCTATATAGGTATCACCACCATAGACGGAGAAAAGTCGCTGCACCTCGTAGGCAGGGGTGGTACGGACATCGGTATTCGAGAAGTAAATCATGTCGGGATTCCAGTTGGAGTGGCCATCCTTTGACAGCATCGGGGCATACGAGGTCATCTCGACAACATCGCCATTGCGCTCGATATCCGTCAGGTAGAGAGCCTCAGCCAATGCGGTCTCGACGTTGGGACGCTTAGTCTTGGTAGAGGCAGCCCACTCACCAAGATAGACTTTCGCCCCGTTGCGGTCGTAGCTGTCATAGTAGTGCCGGTTGTGCATAAACCAGCCTGTCGACTCGTAATAATGTTCGTCAAGCATATACTGCAGGTCAGGATGACGACGGGCGAAATCCCAACCCTCCTGATAGTCAGCACTCGGCGCATGGAACGGACCGGCAGTACCACAAATCTTGATATCGGGATACTTGGCACGGATGGCACGGGCAAGCATCTCGTAGCGCTCCTCGAAGACCGTAGAGATAATGTCCTCGTTGCCCAAGCCTATATATTTAAGGTTGAAGGGCGCGGGGTGCCCGGCGTCAGCGCGCATCTTGGCCCACTTGGAGGTGGCGGGATCGCCGTTGGCCCAGTCGATGAGGTCAAGAATCTCCTGCACATAGGCCGGCATGTCGTCCATCGGAATGCCACCTTGCTGTCCACCAATACCCAGCGCGTTAGCTGCAGAGTTCTGGCAAGGCACGCCAGCAGCCAACACAGGCAGCGGTTCGGCACCAATGTCCTCGCAGAACTGGAAGAACTCGAAGAAACCTAGTCCGCGCGTCTGGTGGTAGTTCCAAATATTAAAGTCGGGCTTACGGTCCTGCAGCGGGCCGACGGTGTGGTTCCAATGGTAAATATTTTCCAGTCCCTGACCATGACTCATGCAGCCGCCGGGGAAGCGCACGAACTTCGGATGAAGGTCGGCAATGACCTGCGCCAAGTCCTTACGCAGACCATTCTTTCGCCCCTTGAACGTCTCCTGCGGAAAGAGCGACACCATGTCTATGCCTACACGTGCTACTTTTAGCGGTACGATGGCCAAACGGGCTTTCGTATCGCTGACCTTAGCAGTGAGGACAGTGGTGTACTTCTGCCAGTCACCAGCCTGAGTTTTCAGTTTGCTCTTTGCCAATACTATACCATCCTGACCTATCAGCATAATCTGGAAGTCCTGCTTCTGTCCGCCAGCGAAAACAAACATGGAGAAATCGTAATTTTTCCCCTTTTCAACGGTGATTCCGTCCCATCCCTCATTCCAAAGCGTGTCCGTTGTGACTATGGCATAATGAGGATTATTGGCACTAAGAGGATGACCGTTTTCTATCTGAATCGGTCTCGTCGAATGCCAAGCGGTAGTAGCCGTCCATCCACGATGGTCTCTCGACGAGTATTCGAAGTCGCGATTCTGTATCAGTTCGGCATATAGACCACCATCGGCGGCATAGCTGATGTCCTCGAAAAAGATACCAATGAGCTTGTCGCTGATGGATTTCTGGCGAGACAGGTCGACATCCAACGTCGCACGAACAGGTTCCTTAGGCAAAACAGGGTTCTTGGCATCATCGTGCATACGTTCGTTCGTCTTACGCCAATCCTCGCCAGACTGACGGAAGTATTCTTCAATTTTCTCCCATTCCATCGAAGAAATCTCAAAACCATTGCCCTCGTAGCACTTGCCACTAATTGTAGCCGTATCGCGTACCCACGCATCGTCGCCAATCTGACTGGCGCGGTCGGGAGCGAAGTCGCGGAAGTTCGGAGTAACCGACGTCCAGCGCTTCCCCTGCGACGATTTGTAATAGACATCGAACGTGCCGTCAGGATTGGGGAATACAACAGGTTCCAAACATTGTTTGGTGGACATGATTGGATAGTCCTGCGGTCTCCAATTGACGAGGTCGCGACTGTAGGAGGCGGCAAAGAGCGAAGCACGGTCGTTAACCTGGAATACCAGGCGCCAAGTGCCATCCTGCGCACGACAAACAGAGGGATGGTACATCTTCTTCTCAACGCCCCACGTACCATAGTCAGAGGAACAAAGCCGTCCCGCTTCCCTCCAGACATTCCCCTCCTGCACAGCAATATGCAGACCATCGCTGGGGGCTGGCGAATAAACGAATACAGACACATTTTCTCGTGCCGTTAATGACAAGGGTAGCAACAGTGCCACCACTACCTTCAAAACCCGTTTCATGTTGATTGTTTTAGTTGTGGTGGCAAAGGTACGAAAATAATACGAACCCTGCAACTATTTCAGCGAATATTCGAAAGGCGACACAGGAAGTCCGGTGACGCTACGGAGAACCGCCTGTGGACTATCCTTCCACGCATAGCGCACCTTTCCGGGCGCAGAAATGGGCGATTTCAACGTCACTTTGCTGCCCACAACCCTAACCGAATCCACATTAACAAAACGGTCATCCACGCCAGCAACCTCAAACTCAGGAACATCAACAGAATGTTCCGATGACAAAGGCTGGTCAAAGGTGATAACGATATCGGAGCCTTGCAAATCAGCGCTGACGGGCTGCGGTGACAACAGAACCGTCTTGTCTTTATAGACGAGACGATCAAAGCACAGCCCGATGCGCTCGGCCACTTCTTTTTTGCGCAGCGGGTGAATATCGACGGTTTCACCGAGGTCGATGATGCAGGCCTGTTCGGCATGGGCGTCATGGTTGGCAACCATGCGTTGGGCCTCACGCAACCGTGCCCAATTACTGTTCACAGGTGCCGTCTGCGGCAGGATGGGTGATGGATTCCCCGTCTGCTGCCGACCATCATGGTTGGCCAATTGCACGATACAGAAAGGCAACTCCGGTTTCTGCCAAGTGTCGCGCCAGCAACCCATAAGTTTCTGTAGGTAGTCGGCGTACGGAGCAGGATTGCCCGTATTTGACTCACCCTGATACCACACCACGCCCGACAGGGCGAAGGGAGCCAGCGGATGGACCACAGCATTATACAGAGTAGTGGCCATATTTTGCAGGCTTACATCGCCACTGGGACAGGCAGGCATATTCGCACCAGCATGCGATTTCCACTCTTTACCCAACGGAATGACATCAGCTGGCATAGGATTTTGGCTAAAGCGGTCCTCGCCAAAGGCAATGAGATAAGGCTTCTGCGGAATAAAGTGCGCCGCCCCGTTCTTATTGACGAAGCGGATGGTGATGACATTGTCGCCTTCGCGTAGCAGTCCTTCGGGCAGGTCGTAGCGACGTGGCGGATACTGATAGTAGGTGCGTCCCACCTGCTGACCATTGACGTAGGTGATGTCGGCATCATAAAGCGTTCCCAGCAACAGACGGGCAGCCTTTCCCGCGTGTTCCTTATCTATATGGACATGCTGGCGGAGCCAAATGGTACCAATGCCACGCCACTGCCAGTTGTCCTGATTAACGGTCTGCCAGTCGGCATCGTTATAATCGAGGCTGGTGAAATGCTGCTGTACGCCCGGGTCTATCTCCTCGAGTAATGCATTCCACCGTTGATCGGCCAAGGTGTTGGCACGTTGCTGAGCCATGACGAAGTCTGGATTGTCATACAAACGCGTTTTCTCCACCAGCAGCGGATAGTCACGTCGCAGCGAGTCTGCACTAATCCATGCTTCAATGGGCGTACCGCCCCAGCTGTTGACAATGACACCTTGCGGCACCTTATATTTCTCCCACATGCGTTTGCCAAGGAAGGAGCCGACAGCAGAGAAAAGCCAGACATTCTGCTTCGTCAGCGTCTTCCAATTGGTATTCGTCGGGCGTATGTCATTCTTCACGCCATGGGCACTAGTCTCGTTCTGTACACGGAAAACATGAACCTTTTCGAGTGAGAAATGGTCGATTTCATCGATATATTGCGGACAGACACGCTCGATAGTCACATCGATGTTGGACTGTCCGGACAACAACCATACGTCACCTACCAACACGTCTGACAACACCAGGTCGTTGACGCGCAACTCATAGGGGCCGCCAGCCTTCATGGCAGGAAGATTGACCCGCCAACAGCCATTGGTATCGGCTGTAACCGTATAAACTTTCTTCAAGAAGGTGACAGTCACTGACTCGCCAGCATCGGCCCATCCCCAAACGGGCACGGGTTGGTTTCGTTGCAGGACCATGCCTGACTGAAACAACTGCGGCAGGCGGACTGCGCCCTGCATGGCCACGACACCGGCCAATACTGCCATTACAACAAGGTAAAAACGCTTTAGGTTCATCATTATCGGTTTGTTTTTAGCGTTTGCAAATGTACAAAAAAGAAATCGTTCGGAGACGACGGGAGCACCCGATTTTACCGAGATGAAACAAAAAACAATAATAACTGCTACAAAAGGAAACATCTGAATCGGGAAATCTTTGTACCTTTGCCCGCAAAAAATAA